>JAEEGL016039845.1_pt1 | contig 46173 bp, 40 predicted proteins | sample 9134231 | NCBI WGS metagenome assembly JAEEGL01 (sample SAMN16246548, study PRJNA631951) | gut metagenome | biome: gut microbiome; feature: rumen; material: fiber-attached | host: Bos | place: Iran: Karaj | collected 2018-10 | reverse complement strand
CGCGGCGGAGCGCGGCGCGGCCGCCGTGTATCTGGAGGTGCGCGCGTCAAACGAAGCGGCGCTTTGCCTGTACGAGAGCGCGGGATTTGCCCGGATCGGGATCCGCCGCCACTACTATGCCGCCCCGCGGGAGGACGCCGTGCTGATGGCGCTTTCTCTCACGGAGGACGGAGGAGGAGAGAAGAGATGATCCTTCTCGGCATCGAAAGTTCCTGCGACGATACGGCGGCCGCCGTCGTCGAGATGACGGACGGCGCGCGGCGCGTCTTGTCATCCGTCGTATCCTCGCAGACCGCCGTCCACGCGCTGTACGGCGGCGTCGTTCCGGAGATCGCCAGCCGCGCGCATATCGAAGCCGTCGTTCCCGTCGTCACCGAAGCGCTGTCCGGCGCGGGCGTGGAGCCCGCGCGGCTCGACGCCGTCGGGGTGACGTTCGCGCCCGGACTGATCGGATCGCTGCTCGTCGGCGTCTCGTTTGCCAAGGCGTTCGCTTACTCGCACGGGCTGCCGCTCGTCCCGGTCAACCATATCAAGGGGCACGCCGCGGCGGCGTATCTCACCGATCCGGCGCTGCGCGCGCCGTTCTGCGCGCTCGTCGTGTCCGGAGGGCACACCTCCCTGTACGACGTGCCGGAGCCGACCTCCTACGTCGAGATCGGCGGGACGCGGGACGACGCGGCGGGCGAGGCGTTCGACAAGGTCGGGCGCGTGATCGGTCTCCCGTATCCCGGCGGCGCCGCGATGGACCGCCTGGCGGCCGACGGATTCGCTCACGGATACGGCGATACGTTCGTTTTTCCCTCGCCGGCGATCGCCGACGGAACGCTGGACTGGTCGTTCAGCGGACTGAAAACGGCGGCGATCAATCAGATCCACACGCTCTGCCAGAAGGACGGTCTGCCGGACGGCAGCGCCCTGCCGCTCTCCGTGCGGGAGGGGATCGCCGCCTCCTTCACGCGCGCCGTCACGGACGGGATATGCGCGAAGCTCGCCGCCGCCGTACGGGAGCGCGCCGTGACGCGCCTCGTGCTCGCGGGCGGCGTCGCCGCCAACTCGCATCTGCGGGCGGCGGTCGCGGCGCTCTGCGCCCGCGAAGGCGTCGATCTGGTCGTCCCGCCGCCGTCGCTCTGCGGCGACAACGGCGCGATGGTCGCCGCGCAGGCGTATTTTGAGGCGCTTGCCGGGCACTATGCCGACACCTCGCTGAACGCCTATGCGTCCGATGAGTATTCTGCGTTTGTCTAAAACAAGGCGATTTTCGACAAATGCATAACGGGTTTTACCCCGGATCTGCCCCCCAAAAACGCCCGTTTTTCCCCCGCTGTGGAAAATCGGCGGTGAAAAGCCGCCCGCATCGGTGCCGGACGGCCGATTTTCCCCGGGTATCCATATTGCAGAGAGGATGCGCGGACCGATCTCCGGATCCCAGTCCGCAGAAGAAAAAATGCCGCTTGTCAACAAAACCGTCCTGCCGCGCTACGGGAGCCGCGTCGCGGTCGTCCCCGTCCCGTCGGATCCCGCCGTCTGGCGGGAAGCGACGCGGGAACAGCTCGCGGTGCTGCTCGCCGTCATGGCGGAGCCGGAATTTTCCTATTTTTCCGTCGCCGATAAATCCGGCGCGACGCGCGAGCAGATCGACTGCGCGCTCGCCTATTGGGAGGGCGCAGGGGTACTGACGCTCGCTGCCGCGGACAACGCCGCGCCGCTGCCCGCCGCGGCACGGCACGTGCCGCCGCAGGCTGTGCCGACGCAGGAGAATGCGCCGCGCATGCGGTCCGAGCTGCCGCGCTACTCTTCGGAGGAGCTGGCGCGGAAGCTGGAGGCGAACCCGACCGCCGCCACGCTCATCGACTGCTGCGCGCAGGAGCTCGGCAAGATCTTCAATACCGCCGAGTCGGAGATTATCGTCGGTCTGCTCGATTATCTCTCGATGGATCCGGAGTACGTACTGCTCCTCTTCGCGCACTGCGCGAAGAGCGGACACAAGTCCCTAAGGTATATCGAAAAGATGGCGATCGAGCTGTACGACGCCGGGATCGTCACCTACGAGCAGCTCGACGTCTATTTGCGCCGCCTCGAGAAGACGGACGACGCGGAGGCGCGGCTGCGCGATATGTTCGGCATCGGGCGGCGTGCGCTCGTCAAGCGGGAACGCGAGGCGTTCCGCCGCTGGATCGGCGAATGGGAAATGCCGCTCGACGTCGTCGAATACGCCTACGAGATCACCGTCAACAACACGCGCGAGCCGTCCGTCCCGTATACCGACGCGATCCTCGAAAAGTGGCACGCGGAGGGATACAAAACGCTCTCCGAGGTGCAGGCGGCGCAGGCGGCGCGGACCGGCAAGACGCCGAAGGACGGCAGCTTCAACACAGACGATTTCTTTGACGAGGCGCTGAAGCGTTCCTACGGGAACTGAGCGCCGCGGGAGGGAGCATTATGGCATACAGCCGCGAGAATATCCGCCGCGTCCGCGAAGAGTTCGCCGCGCGGCGGCAGAACGCCGGCGAGGAGAGCGAACGGCGCAGGGAAGAGTTGCGCCGGGAGATCCCCGGACTTGCGGAGCTGGACCGGCAGATCGCGTCGATCGGCGTCCGCGTCATGGAGGCCGCCGTCCGCGGCGGCGACGTGGAGGACGCCGTCGGGCGGATGCGCCGGGAGCACGACGCGCTGCGCGCCCGCCGGGCGGAGATGCTCGCCGCCCGCGGCTATCCCGCCGACTACACGGATATCCGTTACCGGTGCGAGAAGTGCCAGGATACCGGATTCGTCGATACGAAAATGTGCTCCTGCATGCGGCAGGAGCTGATCCGCCTCGGCTTTGAGAGCTCCGGCATCGGTCCGCTCGCGCCGACGCAGACCTTCGACGCTTTCTCTCTTGACTACTACGCGGGCGACGACCGCCGGGCGATGGAGACGAACCTCCGCGTGCTGCGCGCCTTCGCCGAGGATTTCGCCGGCCACCGGACGGAGAATTTCCTCCTCATCGGGGCGACGGGGCTCGGCAAGACGCATCTGTCCGCCGCCGTCGCGCGGACGGTCATCGAAGGCGGCTATGACGTTGTGTACGAGACGGCGCAGGAGGTCTTCTCGGCGTTCGAGACCACCCGCTTCGGCGGGGAGGACGGCGGCGAGGATCGCTTCCTTACGTGCGATCTCCTCATCGTGGACGATCTCGGGACGGAACTGACGAACAATTTCACCGTTTCCTGCCTGTATCAGCTCCTCAACACGCGCCTGAACCGTCGGCTCTCGACGATCCTCTCGACGAACCTGACGCCCGCCGAGCTGCGCAGCCGCTACGCGGACCGGATCACGAGCCGCCTGTTCGGCGAGTTCCGTCCGCTCGCCTTTCACGGCAGCGACGTCCGCATGCAGAAGATCCGCGGCGCGAAGGGCGCGCCGCAGCCGTAACGCATCCCCCTGCCAAGCAGGTGAAAATTTTTTTAAGGGAGCGGCGACCCGCTCCCGGAAAGGGTACAATATGAAAATCGGAGCAATGGTGGAATCCTTCCGCGCGGGCTTCCGCGGCGGTGTGGAGAAGGCGGCGGCGCTCGGCGTGGACGGCGTGCAGGCGTACGCGACGACGGGCGAGCTGGCGCCGGAGAACATGACGCCGGATAAGATCCGGGAGACGCTGGACATCGTGCACTCGAACGGCATCGTGTTCTCCGCGCTCTGCGGCGACTTCGGCGGCGGGTTTTCCGATCCGGAACGCAACAAGATCTACGTGGAGAAGTCGAAGCGCGTCATCGATCTCGCGCTGAAGCTCGACTGCCGCGTCGTCACGACGCACATCGGCACCGTTCCCGCCGAGGAATGCGAAAAGAAAGAGATCATGCGCGCGGCGTGCCGCGATCTGGCGCTGTACGCCGACTCCGTCGGCGCGGCGTTCGCCGTGGAGACCGGTCCCGAGATGGGCGAGATCCTCGCCGACTTCCTTGACAGCCTCGGCGCCGGCGGCGTCCGCGTCAACTTCGACCCGGCGAACCTCGTGATGGTCGCGGGCGACACCCCGGTCAACGCGCTGAAATATCTGGGCAAGTACGTCGTCCACACGCACGCCAAGGACGGCATCAAGCAGGAGAAGGGCTATCTGGAACTCCCGCTCGGTCAGGGCGGCGTCAACTTCGACACGTATCTCCCGGCGCTGAAGGCGACGGGCTTCGACGGCTTCTTGACGATCGAGCGCGAGGTCGGCGACAATCCGGAAGCGGATATCGCCATGGCGGTCGGATTCCTCAGAGAAAAGCTGAAGAAACTCGGCATCTGATCCGGGAAAACAAGAACGGGGGAATGCCCCATGGGGCATTCCCCCGCGTTTTCAGCGGATCGTATCAGCGGTTGCCGCCGCAGCCGAAGCAGTTGCTGCCGCAGCCGAGCGAGAGCACGAGCAGGCAGAGAATGATGAGCCAGATCGTGTCGTTTTCAAACAGATTGCACAGGCATCCCATATCTTCGTATCCTTTGTTTCTTTGGATTCGGGGCTCGCACCCGTTCCGGGACGGCATGGAACGCGTCTCTGCTATTATTGTATGACGGTTCCCCCCGAATCGACACACCCCGCGCGCGTTACGTCAGATCGAGATGCGCGCAGTGGAGGAAGGCGTTCGCGCTGACCGTGCTGTCCGCCGGGATCTCCGCCGCCGCGTGACAGCGCTTGCACTCGACGCGCACGCGGTCCTCAAGGATGTCGACCGCGTAGTCTCCCTCGCCCTCCGGACAGCGGCACTGTATCTCTCCTTCCGCCTGCAGCTCGCGGATGACGTACATGACGATGTCCAGGATCTGCGGGTCGGAGAAGACGCCCTCGTCTTCCCGGTTTTGGGAAAGTTCCGTCAGTTCCGCGCCGTCGAGCAGCTCCCGCAGCTCTTCGTCCGCCGCGGCGAGCGCCTCGTCGATGCGCGGCTTCTTTCCGACGAAGCAGACGTCCACTCCCGTATACGCGCAGGGGAAGGTGAGCAGCTCCGACGAGAAGAAGAGCCGGGAGGATACGAGAAAGGTGTGCGGACGGGGACAGAGAAAGCACGGCACGCTCAGCCGTACCTTCTGGTCGGCGGTGTACACGATGCTGAGTTCGCTCTCTCCGCACGGGCATTTGAGCCGGATCATGTCGGCGCTCAGAGCGAACGCGCCGACGAAACTGACGACGGTCGAGCCGCAGTGCGGGCACCGGTACGCGACGGTCGTTTCCTTCTGATTCAGTATCATGTCAGATCATCCCATCTGTATCTGTTGAATTTTGTCGAGTTATCGCCTGCCTATATTATAGCACCAGTATCTATTTTATGTCAATTCCCCGGATCCGGGAATCGGGAAAAGAGTTTTCCGATCCGGTCGGGCGGGAAAGGAGACGCCGTATGCTCATGCGCTGGGAATCGGATACCCGCACCGCCGCCGTGGAAGCAGAGGCGCTCGCCGCCTTCGCGCGTTCCCGCCCCGGCGCGCCGCACGGCTTCTGCCGCAGTCACGGCGGCACCTCTCCCGAGCCCGGTCAGCGGCGGGACGTATCCGTCTCCTGCGTGCGGCGGGAGGAGGGGTTTTCCGTACGGGTAAGCGGCACCGTGAACGCCGCGGCGCGGGACGGCGATACGCTCGTCTGCGAAATGTACCGCGCCGTCCGGCGGCATCCCGGCGGGATCGATCCGGGCGGGGAACCGGTTTTTCTCGCCTGCGCCATGCTCTGCGCCGGGATGCTCGCCGAGGAGGAGGACGTCGATTCCGTCGTTCTCCGGATCGTCTTTACCCGGGAGAGGGACGGCGAGGCGCGCGCGTGGGAAGGGCATTTCGCCCGTGCGCTCCTCAGGCGCGCGTTCGACGCGCTGTACGCGCGCGCGCTCCCTTTTCTGCACCTTGCCGTCGAACGGGAAAGTGCGGGGCGGGAGGCGCTTTCCCGCCTGCGTTTCCCGTACCCCGCCGTACGCGAGGGACAGCGGGAGCTCATGGAGACGCTGTTCTCCTGCGTGCGGCGGCGGCGGCCACTGCTCGTCGGCGCGCCGACCGGCATCGGGAAGACGATGTCCGTTCTGTACCCGTCGCTGCGCGCGCTCGGCGCCGGCGCCGCCGACCGGATCTTCTATTTCACGGCGAAAACGGTGACCGGCAACGCCGCGATGGAGGCCGTGCGCCTTTTGCGCACGCAGGGCGGGACGCTGCGCTGCATCCGCCTTTCGGCAAAGGAACGCCTCTGCCCGCTGCGGCCCGGACGGGAGGAGGAGCGCGATCTTTGCCGCGGCTGCCCGCGGCTGGCGGCGCAGGGGGAGATCTCCTATGAAGCGCGGCGCGACGCGGCGCTCCTTGAACTTCTTGAAAAATACCCGCTCGCGGACGCGGACGCTTTGGGGGAGATCGCCGAAAAGTACGCGGTCTGCCCGTACGAGCTGTCGCTCGACGTGAGCGAATACTGCGACGTGATCCTCTGCGATTACGGGTATCTGATCGATCCGCACGTGCGGCTGCAGCGATACTTTGTGCAGAAACGGGAGGAGAAATACATTTTTCTTCTCGATGAGGCGCACAATCTGCCGGACCGGGCGCGCGCCGTCTATTCCGCCGCGCTGGAGCGTTCCGTTCTGACGCCGCTCGGGGAGACGCTCTGCGCCGCGCTGCCGGACGACCGTCCGCTCGGCGAGGCGTGGGATCGGATGCGCGCCGCGCTGGACGGGCTGGACGCGCTGTGCGCCGAGGAGGCGGAGGATACGGGTGAGGGTCTTGCCGGCAGCCGTCTTTTGCCGCAGCCGCCGGAATTTCTGACGGAAGCGGTCGGACGGCTCCGCGCCGCCGCCGAGCAGCTTCTCCGGCGCGGCGGCGCAGAGGCTCCGCCGGAGGCGGAAGAGCTGCGGGGACTGCTCCGCCGTTTCGCGGACGCCGTCGGATGGGCGGACGAGGGTTTCGCCTGTTATCTTGAATCCGTCTCCGGCGAGACGTCGGCGCGCCTCATGTGCCTCGATCCGTCGCGGCTGCTCGCCGCGCTCTGGGCGCGCGCGGAGACGACCGTCCTGTTTTCGGCGACGCTTGCGCCGATGGAGTATTACGCGGACGTGTGCGGATGCCCGGACGCGGCGAAGCTGGAGCTCCCCTCCCCCTATGAGCGGGAGAATCTCTGCCTCGTCGCCGTCGACGCGGTCAATACGCGCCTGAGCCTCAGAAAAAGCACCGCCGGGGAGCTCGCCGAGTGGATCGCCGCCGTCACGGAGAGCCGGGCGGGGAACTACATCGTCTATTTCCCCTCCTACCGGTACATGACGGACGTCTGCCGGGAGTACCGGCGCGCGGCGCCCGACGCGCACGTGATCCTGCAGAAGCAGAGCATGAGTCTCGCCGAACGGGACCGTTTTCTGCGGGAATTCGGGCGGTGCGCGCGGCAGGGCGAGAGCGTCGTCGCGTTCTGCGTGCTGGGGGGCATCTTCGCGGAGGGGATCGATCTGCGCGGCGAGGCGCTGATCGGGACGGTCATCGTCGGGATCGGGCTGCCGGGGCTGTCGAGCGAACTGAACATCCTCGCCGAGTATTACGACAAAACGCGGGAGCGCGGGCACGACTACGCCTATCTGTATCCGGCGATCAACAAGATCCTTCAGGCGGCGGGGCGCGTGATCCGCGGCGAGCGGGATCGGGGCGTCGTCGTGCTGATCGACGACCGCTACGCCGATCCCGGCGTGCGCGGCCTGTTTCCGGCGCACTGGGGCAGGATGCAGTATACGGCGGATCCGTACACGCTCGGAGTGATCCTCGATCGCTTCTGGCAGGAGACGGATGCCGCGCACAGTGAGGAGGAAGAACGATGAAATGGGGCATACAGCTTTCGAGCGTACGGACGTATATGCAGTCCGAGGCGTCCATGCGGGACACGCTGTGCCGGCTGCGGGAGATCGGTTACCGCATCGCGCAGCTCCAGTGGCACTCTCCGGACATCCCGCCGACCGCCGTCGCCGACGCTTTGCGCGCGGCGGACATGGAGGCGGTCTCCGTGCAGGATTACACGGAGAAGATCCTTTCCGAGCCGGAGACGTTTCTGCGGCTGGCGGACGCGTGCGCGCTCACGGACGTGTGCGTCAGCGGCATCCCCGCTCCGTCTCTGACGCCGGACGGCGTGAAAGAGACGGCTGAAGCGCTCGTGCCGCTGCATCGGCGGCTCGCCGCCGATGGGCGCACGCTTTCGTTCCATCCGCGCTGGCAGGAGCTCGTGCCGCTGGACGGCGGGCCCGACGCGCTCACGCTGCTGCTTGCGGCGTCCGATCCCTCTTTGCGCGTCGTGGTCGACTGCAGTCACGCGGTGCGCGCCGGAAAGGATCCGGCGGCGTTTTTGCGCGCGCTTTCGGGGCGGGTCGATTTCATCCACTGCAAGGACATGGAGAGCGCCTCCCGCGAGGCGGTGCGGCTCTTGCCCGTCGGCGCCGGATGCGTCGACTGGCAGCCGCTTATCGCCGCGGCGCGCCAGAGCGGCGTCCGCGTCGCCTTCGCCGAACAGGAGAAGTGCGAGGGCGACGTTATGGAGGCGATGGCGGCGAGCCTTTCCTATCTGCGCACGCTGTGAACGGTTCAAAAAAAGCGGCGGACGCCGGTTTCTCACCGGTCGTCCGCCGCATTCTCTTTCGCCCATGGTATCGGTCGCTGCGGGATTCAGTTCTCCCGCCGCGTGTCCGGCTCCTCGTGGAGGCGGCCGGAGAGGAAGGTGACCGCGCGCTCCGGCGCGTCTTTCGCGTCGCCCCACGGCTCGGCGTCGTAGCGGTAGTCGAATTTCTTGACGAACCACGACACGTCCGCGTTCAGCTTTTCCATGTACGCGCCCTGCTGTTCGGAGAGGACGCGGTAGAAATCCGCGAAGTCGCGCCGCGCCATCCGCTCCTTCGCGGCGGCGACGAAGCCCGCGAAATGAGACAGGCAGAAGAGCGGCTGTGCCGCCGTCTTCTGGCGGAACGCCTCGTCGTTTTCCCAGAGCAGCGCCGCCGTTTCCTGCATCCGCGTGAAGTTGTACTCGATCCGCGAGCAGATATAGCAGCTCTTTTCCAGCGCCGCGTACTTTTTCGCGGCGTTCTCTCCGGCGCGGCCGGGGAACGCCGCGCCGCGCCCGAGGCTCTTGTACTGCTCGGCGAGATGGCTTTCGAGGATCAGGGCGAGCGGGAGCCGCTTCGGGCGGCGTAGCATCATCGCGAAGTGATCGCGGCAGAAGCCGAGTTCATTGGTGCGGATGCGGACGTCCGGCTCCATCATCGACGCGCCGAGGATCAGATCGAGCTCGTCCTGCTCGAGTGAATTGTACAGCCGGCAGAACGGGCATCCGAGCGACGGATCCGCCGCCGACGCCTCGAACGCTTCGTTGACCGGGATGGTGTAGATCTGTTCCATAAACTGCCTCCTTCGTATCCGCGCTCCGCCGCCGGACGCGCGCCTCTTTTTGTGTTTTCAGACGTTTCATACTGGTATTATAACACAGGCGGCGCCGCTTTGCAATTCCCAATTCGCCGCGAGGCGATTTTTTTCGCGCGGCGGCTCGGTCTTGCAATTCCGGAGAAACTGTGATATACTGTAACCGGAATGCGGGAAGCGCGCGTCATCAAAGGAGGATATCATGAAGATCAAACTGAAATATCCGTTCAGCAAAGCCGTGAAAGACAAAGAAGAGGCGCCGATCCGTCTGCTGTACGGCGCGCCGCGGATCGTCCGCCGCCGGGACGACGCCGCCATGGAAGAAGTGTACGCCGGGCCGGATCCGGATCCGGAGGACGTCCCGGAAAGCCCGGCCATGGAGGCGGTGTACGCGGGACCGGGTCGGATGGGGAAGCGTTTGAGACGTCCCGCGAAGCCCCCGAAAGAGGCGGAGATGGAAGCCGTGTACGCCGGACCGGAGCCGGACGACGAGCCGCGGGAGCCGGTCATGAAAGCCGTGTACGCCGTGCCGGAACGGGTGGAGGATCGCGGACGCTTTCCGAGGTCCCCGTCCGGGGAGGCGAGGATGACGTGCGTGTATGCCGGACCGGAACAGATGGCGCGGCGCGTCGGACCGCGCGCCGGTGAGGACGCCGAGCCGTATCCCGGTCCGACGAAGCGCTGCTCCGCCTGCGGGACGCGGATCCCGCGCCGCAGCGTGTTTTGCCCGGAATGCGGCAAAAAGCAGCCCGAAGACGGGAGCGCCGAGATATGAGCGTCCCTTTCCGTCTGCGCAGCTGCGTGTGGGAGATCACGCTCGCCTGCTGTTTTTCGTGCGCGTACTGCGGTTCCTGCGGCGGAAAGGCGCGTGAGAACGAACTGACGACGGAGGAATGCGTCGGCGTCGCCGAACAGCTCGCCGCGCTCGGCTGCCGCCGCGTCTCCCTCATCGGCGGCGAGGTGTTCATGCGCGCGGACTGGGAGACGATCGTCGAGGCTCTGACCACCCGCGGCATCCGCGTCTGCATCATCACGAACGGCTTTACCATGACCGAGGGGCGGCTCGATGCGCTGACGCGCCTCGGCGTCGAGTCGGTCGCCGTGTCCATCGACGGACCGCAGCGCGTGCACGACGCCTTCCGTCAGGAGGGGAGCTACCGCCGCGCGATCGCGGCGCTTGAAGCGCTGCTCGCGCATTCGATCCCCGTCTCCGTCATCAGCGCGCTGCGCCGCGACAACGCGCCGTGCCTGGAGGAGTTCTACGAGACGCTGTGCGGCTACGGGATCTTCGCATGGCAGCTGCAGGCGTGTTCCCCGATGGGCAACGCGAAAAAAGGGAACGTCGACGTTCACTTCGACGCGCGCGCCGTCATCGATTTCGTGCGCCGCCGCGCGCCCGAGGCGCCGTTCGCGCTCGGCGTCGCCGACAATATCGGTTACTATACGCCGGAAGAGGCGTTTATCCGCGGCCGCGCGGACGGCGGACCCGCCTTCGGCGGATGCAGCGCCGGACTCACCTCCCTCGGGATCGACAGCGTGGGCAACGTCCGCGGCTGCGAATCCATGTACGACGAGCGCTTCATCGAGGGGAACCTGCGCGAGCGGACGCTCGGCGACATCTGGGAGGACCCGGACGCGTTCGCGTACAACCGCCGCTTCACCGCGTCGCTCCTCACGGGGAAATGCGCCTCGTGTCCGTACGGCGAGGAATGCGCCGGCGGATGCCGCTCCTATAACTATTTCGCCGGCGGCGGCAGGCTGTACGAGAATCCGCTCTGCGTGCGCTGAGACGCGGACAATGAAAATCGCCCCGGATCCCGTGCGGGATCCGGGGCGTCTTACTGCGTCACGGAGCGGGTTGTTCGTTCTTTCTCCGATCCATATAATCCTGCAGGATGAGCGTCGCGGAGAGCTCGTCCACGGCGTTTTTGCGCTTTTTGCCGTATACGCCGCCGTCCGCAAGGAACCGGTGCGCCGACACGGTCGTCAGCCGCTCGTCGAACAGCTCGACCGGGATGCCGGACAACTCGCCGAGCAGCGCGGCGAAGACGCGCACGCGTTCGCTGCGCGATCCCTCGCTGCCGTTCATGTTCCGCGGGTTTCCGACGATGATGCGCGCGGCGCCCTTCTCCCGGGCGAACGCCGCCGTCTCTTGTGCCGTTTTGCGCAGATTGGACTGCCGGATGCATCCTGCGCCCGTCGCCAGAAGCCCGGTCGGATCGGACAGCGCGAGCCCTGTGCGCGCGTCGCCGAAGTCCACCCCGAGCAGTACCTCACCCTTCACTCCGTTCTTCCTCCGTTTCCGTCAGTCCGAGGATCTGCCGCGCCGCGGCCTCTGCCGCCTCGCGTTCCGTCCCCGGCGCGATGCGGGTGCTGTAGAGCAGCGACAGCACCGCCCAATCGATCGGCGCGGGGCGGATCGACGCGTTGTAGCCTTCGTAGAATACGCTTTCCGGGTAGCTGTAGGAATCCGCCGCCAGACCCATGGACTGCAGAAATTCCTCGCAGATCACGGACGCCTTGGCGCTCTGCGGGATGATGTTCGTGGCGATCCCCGCCTCCGCCCGCAAAATCTCCCCGCGGGATCGGAGATAATAGAAGCGCGACATGCCGCTCGAGGAGGCGGCCTCATCCCCGAACACGGCGGACAGCTCGTTCTGCATGACGAAATGGACGGTGAGGTTCGCTTCCTCCTCCTCCTCGGTGCGGCGGATGCCGGGGAAGCCGGGTATCTCGTTCAGCTGCCGGCACAGATCGTCGAGGACCGCCGTCTCCCCGTCGCCGAATTCCCCTTTGAGGAAATACGCGACCGGCTGCGCCCATTTGCAGACGAAGCCGCGCTCGCCGCCGTATTCGCTCTCGAAAGCGGTCTCGCAGAAGTAGGCGTAGATCTCCTCGGCCGTATATCCCTCGGCGGTCGGGGGATCGGTCGGGGAGAAGACGGCGGAGGACGCCGCGCAGCCCGCGAGCAGCAGCGCGAGGAACAAGGCGGCAAGCCGCTTCATCGCAGCGGATGCGCCTCGGCGAAGGCGAGCACTTCCTTCAGCGTCGGGATGGAGGAATACGCACCCTCGCGGGAGACGACGATCGCTGCCGCGCAGTTGGCGAGATACGTCGCGCGCTCCATGTCCTTGCCCTCCAGATAGAAGTGGACGAGCGCCGCGGTGAACGCGTCGCCCGCCGCCGTCGTGTCGACGACGGGGACGGAGACGGCGGGGATGATATGGTAATACTTCCCGTCGTATATGTACGCGCCGCGTCCGCCGAGCTTGATGACGGTATACTTCGCCTTGATCGACGCGGAGAGCTTGATGGAGGCGCGCAGGCAGTTCTCGGCGTTCGAGGGGTCGATGCCGGAGAAGACGCGCGCTTCCGTTTCGTTCGGAGAGAAGATCTCGATCGGATTGAGCTGTTCGAGCGGGAAATCGGAGCGGGCGGGACCGGCGTCGATGAAGAGCGGGATCTTCTTTTCCCGCGCGAAGGCGGCCGCCGCGAGGATCGCGCGGTCCGGGATCTCGAACTGCAGGAACACCGCGTCCGGATACGAGGTGAACGCCTCTTCGACGTCCGCCGGGCTCAGCTTCTGATTGGCGCCGGGATAGACGATGATCCGGTTCGTGCCGTCCTCCTCGACGAGGATGGAGGCAAGACCGGTCGGCGTCGTTTTGTCCTGCGCGATGAAGCGCGTGTCGATGCCCTCCCGTTCGTAGATCGCGCGCAGGCGCGCGCCGTTCGTGTCCTGACCGAGCCGGGTGCAGAAGATGCAGTCGTCGCCCAGCCGGGCGAAGGTGACCGCGCTGTTCGCGCCCTTCCCGCCGGGGACGTAACTGTATCCGCCCGACTCCACGACGGTTTCTCCCGCGTTCGGGATGCGGCGCATCCGCTGTACGAAGTCGAGATTGGCGGAGCTGACGACAAGGATCCTTTTGTTCATACGTGCCTCCTTATTCCGTTCTTTCGATTCTGATATTATTATACGGCATATCTTCCGTAAAATCAAGAGGAGATTTTTCTCTTCCCCGGCGCCTTGCATCCGCGGCGGATTTATGTTATAATGTGCACAGCGCACAGCGTATCAGAGAAAAGGAGAATCCCATGAAAACCGTTGAGATCCTCAGCGTCGGGACGGAGCTGCTCCTCGGCGACATCGTCAACACCGACGCCGCCTATATCGCCCGGCAGCTCGCCGTCCTCGGCTTCCCGCTGTACCGGCAGACCGTCGTCGGCGACAATCCGGGACGCCTCCGCGCCGCGATCGACGAGGCGTTCTCCCGCGCGGACATTCTGATTTTGACCGGCGGGCTCGGCCCGACCTGCGACGACATCACGAAAGAAGTGACCGCCGAGGCGCTCGGCCTCCCGCTCATCGAACACGCGCCGTCGCTTGCCGCGATGGAGGAGTACCTGCGCCTCGTCGGCGCGCCGCTGACGGAAAACAACCGCAAGCAGGCGCTGATCCCCGCCGGGAGCACCGTGTTCCCGAACCGGTGCGGTACCGCGCCCGGCATGGCGTCCGTGAGCGGGGGAAGGACCGCGATCCTCCTCCCCGGTCCGCCCTCCGAGCTCGTTCCCATGTTTGAGGAGTCCGTGATACCGTATCTCTCCCGCTTTTCCGACGGCGTATTGTACAGTCTCAATCTCCACCTCGCCGGGATCGGCGAGAGCGCGGCGGAGGCGCGGCTGCGCGATATCATGGATTCGTCATCAAATCCGACCGTCGCGCCGTACGCGGGCGAGCACGAGGTGCGCATCCGGCTGACGGCGCGCGCCGCGACGCGCGATGAGGCGGAGCGGATGTGCCGCGCCGTGAAGGAGACGGTACTCGACCGCTCGCTCAGAGAATATTTCTACGCGGAGACGGACGATCCGTCCGCCGCCGCCGACGCGCCGGCGCACGCGCTGCTCGCCGCGCTCCGGGAGCGGGGGATGACGTTTTCCTCCGCCGAGAGCTGCACCGGCGGGCAGATCGGCGCGCGGATCACCGCCGTGCCCGGCGCCTCCGAGGTCTACGTCGGTTCCGTGATCTCCTATTCCAATTCCGTCAAGCGGGGGCTCCTCGGCGTCCGGGAGGAGACGCTCGCCGCCCACGGCGCCGTCTCGGAGGAGACGGCGCGGGAGATGGCGCTCGGCGCGCGCCGCGCGACGGGCGCCGATCTCGCCGTTTCCGTGACCGGGATCGCCGGACCGGGCGGCGGCACGGCCGAGAAGCCGGTCGGCACCGTCTGCTTCGGCGTCGCGGACGCGGACGGCGTCGTCACGCAGACGATGCACTTCTCCCCCCGCGGGACGCGGGAGCGGATCCGGCTCCAGGCGGCGTCCCACGCGATGCGCATGGCGCTGAAGCGTCTGAAAGAACAAAAGTGAAGATCCCGCCGCGGCGTCCTTCGGGGCGCGCCAGCGGCGGGATCTTTTTCAGCCTTTCATTTTCTCCCACGGGATCGCGACGGGCGCGTGCCGCGTGAGGACGTCGTCCACGTGCAAAAGCAGCGGGAAATCCTCCTCGGAAATTTCTCCGCGCGCGGCGCGGAGCCGCACGGCGCGCGCCACCCGTTCGGCGACGACGAGCGATTCGAGCGTGACGCCCGCGAGCGTCTCTTTCGCCGCGTCGACGTCCATGCCGCGGCCGAGCAGGATGCCGATCTGCCGCGTCCGTCCGCCGTATACGGTGACGTACAGATCCCCCAGCCCGACGGCGAGGTTTTCCGGCGACGGCGCGCCCTGCAGCGCGAGCAGGCGCGTCATCTCGCGCACGCTCTGCCCGAAGACGGCCGCCTGGGAATTGTAGTGCAGGGGGCTGTCCTCCCCGAACTGCTTCTGATTCACGCCGATGGTGAGCGCGACGGCGAGCGCGTAGCCGTTTTTGAGCGCGACGGCGCTCTCGATGCCGGTCACGTCCGTCGTCACGCCGACGTGGTAATAATCCGTCTGCATGATGGCGCGCAGCCGCTCGAGCACGGCGGGATCCGCGCCGCAGAAGGCGACCTCCGTCTGGTCGTGCGCGACGAGCTCATAGCTCGTGCACGGACCGCCGACGGCGTTCAGCGAGCGCGTCAGCCCGCGGGCGGCGAGCCGCTCCGCCCACACCGCCGGATACGTCATCAGCCGCCCGTCCGGCGTGTCGAGCAGTCCCTTCGTCACCGTCAGGACCGGCGTCGCCTCCGGAATGCGGGGGAGGATCTCCTCGCCGAACCAGTCGACGCCGAAGCTCGAGACGCCGCCGATGACGAGATCCGCGCCGCGGATCGCCTCATCGACCCCCTCGATCTGCACGTACCGGATCCCGTCGGGGAAGCGGCGCGTGAATTTCGGATGCCGTCCCGACGCGCGGCAGGCGTCGATGATCTCCCGGTCGAGCGGCGTGCCGACGAGCCGGACTTCGTGCCCGTTTTCCCGGGCGGGGAAGGCGAGCGCAGAGCCCATCATGCCCGCGCCGATGATCGTTACCACAGCCATGGCCGTACCTCGTTTCTGTAAAGGATCGCCGCGCCCCGTCAGGCGGCGCGGCGGATCAGATCGATCACGGCGATCTCCGAGATCGCCCCGGTCTTGAAGGGGATGCCCCAGCCTGAGATGCCGGAGGTCACGATGAAGGCGGTGTCTCCCCGTACCTCCAGCCCGTAGACGCGGTCGTTCGCACCGAGGGCGAGCCCGATCGGTCCGGCGGGGATCAGATGACCGCCGTGCGTATGGCCGGAGAGCACCAGATCGACGCCGGCGGCGGCTTCGTTTTCATAATCGTTCGGCTGATGATCGAGAACGACGGCGTACCGCGCCGGATCGAGGTCCGCGGTCAGCGCCGCGATCGGCGCACGGGAGGGGTCCGAGCGGTCCCGGCGGCCGACGAGCGTCAGCGCGCCGACGGAGACCGCCTCGTCTGCGAGGACGCGGACGCCGTTTTCCTCAAGCGCCGCCCGCAACTCCGCCGCCGTGAAATCGCGGGCATCGTAGTATCCTTTGTCGTGATTGCCGTACACGTACCAGACGCCGCCGGGCGGATCGAGCCGTCCGAGCGCTTCGCACGCCGCCAGCATATCCGTACGCTTCGTGTCGTCGTCGACGAAATCCCCGGCGATCACGATAAGATCGGGCGAGAGCGCCGCGATTCGTTCCGTCTGATATGCGAACGCCTCTCCGTCGAGCGTGATCCCGATGTGCGCGTCGGCGATCAGAACGATGCGGACGGAGTCGGCGCCGATATCCTTGTCCGTATACAGCGTGTAGCCGGTGATGAATACGTGATGTGCCGCGAACCATCCGGCGCCGAGATACGCCGCCGTGAACAGGATCGCCGCGATCCCGGCGGGATAACGGGGCGATCTTTCCTTACGGCGCAGCAGGAGAATGAGCTTCCCCGCAAGATCGCACAGCATCCAGATCAGGGCAAGATGGACGAGCACGACGACGGCGGTGAAGACGTTGACGAAGAGAAAGCAAAGACAGACGGCGAGCGGAGAAAGCGACGCGAGCCACGAAAGGACGCGGCTGCGCGCGGCGAGCGCCTTGACGAAAGGGAAGCGGCGGAAGCGGACGACGACGTACACGGCCCCCGCCGCCGCGAGCGTGACGAGCACGATCAGGATTACGATCCACATAGGCGATCCTCCGTTTGGGCGCGTCCGGCGGACGTCACCAGTATTTGCGGTCCAGCGCGCGGAGCTGCACGGCCTCGGCGACGTGCGCGGCGGAGATCGTCTCCGATCCGGCGAGATCGGCGATCGTCCGCGAGACGCGGAGGATCCGGTCGTAGCCGCGGGCGGAGAGCCCCATTTTCTCCATGGCGCGCTGCATCACGCTGCGCCCGGCGTCGTCGAGCACGCACTGACGGCGGATCTGCGCCGCCTCCAGCTTCCCGTTCGGGCATCCCTGCCGCCGTTCGGCGGCATCGCGGGCGCGGATCACGCGCTCCCGGATCGCCGCGGACGGCTCCGCGGGCTCGTCCGTGCTCATTTCCCCGAAGGTGAGCGACGGCACCTCCACGTGCATGTCGATCCGGTCGAGCAGCGGACCGGAGATGCGGGAGAGATATTTCGTGATCGCATCGCGCCGGCAGGTGCAGGGGCGGACGTCGCTCCCGTAGTACCCGCACGGGCACGGATTCATCGCGCAGACGAGCATGAAGCGGCAGGGGAAGGTGTAGCGCCCCGCCGCGCGGGTGATCGTCACGACGCCGTCCTCCAGCGGCTGGCGGAGGCTTTCCGTGACGGCACGGGAAAATTCCGGCAGCTCGTCGAGGAACAGTACGCCGTTGTGCGCGAGCGCGATCTCCCCCGGCTCGGGGACCTTCCCGCCGCCGACGAGGGAGGCGGCGCTCATCGTATGATGCGGCGCGCGGAACGGACGGACCGTGACGAGCCCCTCCCCGCCGAGCGTGCCAGCGACGGAGTGGATCTTCGTCGTCTCCACCGATTCGGCGAAGCACATCGGCGGGAGGATCGACGGCAGCCGCTTGGCGAGCATCGACTTCCCGGAGCCCGGCGCGCCGATCATCAGAAGATTGTGGCTGCCCGCCGCGGCGATCTCGAGCGCGCGCTTGGCGCGCTTCTGCCCCTTGACGTCAGAGAAGTCGAGCCCTTCCGGCACGGCGTCGAAATCGGACCGCGCGGCGGCGGTCGGCGTCAGCGCGCAGCGGCCGGAAAGGTGATCCGCCAGCGCGCCGATGCTCGGCACGCCGTATACGGTCAGCCCTTCGACGGCGGCGGCCTCCGCCGCGTTCTCCGGCGGGACGAACAGCTCTTTGAATCCTGCCTGCGCCGCGCAGAGCGCCATGTTCAACACGCCCCGCACGCCGCGCACCTGCCCGGAGAGCGAGAGTTCTCCGATCAGGCACTTGTCCGACAGATCCGCCTCGTGGGGGATCGCGCCGCCGCACTGCAGGACCGCGGCGAGCATGGCGAGATCGAAGGCGGAGCCTTCCTTTCTGCGGTCGGCGGGCGCGAGATTGAGCACCAGCTCCAGCTCCGGGAACGCGAACCCGCAGTTTTCCGCCGCGGACTGCATCCGCTGCTTTGCCTCGCGGATCGCCATATCCGGGAGCCCCACGATCTCCAGATCGGGCAGACCGATGCGGCCGCCGCATTCGACGGTGACGATGTATCCCTCCAGCCCGTTCAGACCGGCGCAATAAGCAACTGACAGCATGGATGCCTCCGCTTGATCGTTCTTACTGTATTTTAACACAAAATTCAAGCAATGACAACAAAAAAATATTATAATACTCTTCGGGAACAAGATGCAGCCGCAGAATATGAAAGATATCCGCAGAAAGCGGGAAAAGGAGCAGTCCGATGAAGAACAAAGCGGCCTTTACCGTCCGGCTGGACGAGGAACTGTACCGCAAGCTGCTGGCGGTCGCGGCGGCGGAGGGCACGTCGCTGAACAACCATCTCCTCCGCCTCATCCGCACGAACGTCGCGTATTACGAGCGCGTGCACGGGCGGATCGATCCGTCCCGCGTGCCGCTGCCGTCCGAGGAGGAGGAAAACTGAACTCCGGCGGCGGGGCGGCGTCCCCCGAAACAAGAAGCAGACTGATCCGTCAGCCTGCTTTTCTGTTTTATTCTGCGGCGTAGGAGATCGCCGTCACCGCGCCGCTCTCGTCGGCGACCATCGTGATCGACGTCGCTCCGCGCACGAACACGTAGATCCCGAAATCCGGGTAGGAGGCATCGGCATCGTAGGCGCCGCCGTAGGCGGCCAGCGCCGCGTCGACGGAGTCGCCGATCCTCACGCCTTCCTCCGTCGCTGCGGCGTCCGTATACAGCGTGACGGAAGATACGTACGCGCCCTGCGCCGAGGGAGAGGTGACGATGCCGAAAGCTCCGTATTCGTAGAGCGTGTCGTTCCCTTCATGCACGCAGCTCGGCGCTTCCAGCACTTCGAGCGCCGTGCCGAAGAGCGCTTCCACGTCCGCCGTTTCCCCGAGAACGAGCCGCGCGTCTCCGACGGTGAACGAGAAGGCGGATGACGTTTCCTCCGGCGGCGCCGTCACGTCCGACGGATCTCCGGCGGACGGGGGGAGGGACTCTCCCGTCGGTTTGGCGCCGCAGGCGGCGAGGAGCAAAAGAAGAACGGCAAGCAGTACGGATACTCTTTTTTCCATCGGTTATACTCCTTACGGTTTATTGGATCGGGGGGTAGAGGGAAGCGTCGAAGGAATAGTATCCTTCCACGCAGTTTTCCGAATACGCGCGCACCTCCGCGTTCGTCAGCATGAAGGAGGTCAGCGGATATTGCTTGTAGTGCGGGCAGGTATCGAAATGATACCAGCCGTCGCCGCAGTTGACGAGGTTCCAGAAATGCGGATGCGCGGGATCGTCCCGGCGGATCTCCAGATTGTCGATCCCGGCGCAGTCGAGCAGGATGCGGGAGACGGCGTAAAAGACGAAGCAGTCGCCGCGTCCGTGCGTGAAGCCGTAGTACGCCGCGCGTATCCAGTACGTTTTGTCCGCGTACGCGACGTAGGATATATGGAGGCGCACCCAGTCGTAGATCGCGCGCGCCTTCTCGAGCGGCGTCATGCCGTCCGTCAGCACTTTGCTCAGAACGGACTCGGCGAGCGGACGGATCGCGGCCTGCGTGACCTCGACGACGAGGACGGAACCGGTGACCGAGGCGGTCAGCCCGCGGCTGTCCGTCGCCGTATAGGTGACGGCGTAGCGTCCCGGCGTCGACAGGTCGACGCCGCTCGCGTCCGCGCGGACGGTCAGTACGGCGCCCTCGACGTCCGTCGCCGTGACACCGGCGGTATAGTTCGGACGCGTATCGACGTAGGTCGTCAGGTTCCGCACGCCGGTGATCTGCGGAGGCATCGCCTCCTCGAGGACGGTGAGCGTACAGCGGACGTATCCCTTGTTCCCGGAGTCGTCCGTCAGGCGGATGAGCACCGAGCGGATACCGGGCGTATCGAAATCCGGCTCGGACGCGAAGACGGCGGTCACCGTGCCGAAGTCCGACACGCTGAGCAAAAAATCGTCCGGCGTCGGGCGCGTGCTCTGTTCCCGATAATGGACGACGCGCAGCGCCTTGCCCGTCGGCGGCGTCGTGTCCTCCACCGTGACACGGATCTCATAGATCCCCTCGCCGGTCTGCACGCGGACCGTGTGTTCTCCGAGCGGGAGGGAGGAGAAGTCCGGATCGTCGGGGAAGAACGCCTCCGTCTCCGTGCGCAGAAGATCCTCCCGCGCTTCTTCTTTCGAGCAGCCCGCCTCGATCGACGCGGCGGACGGGATATCGTAGACGGTCAGCGGAGCGGTCATAACGGACTGGTTCCCCGCGGCGTCGCGCAATACGACGGAGACGCGCCGATCCCCCGGGGCGGAGGTGTCCGGCGTCTCGCCGAAGGACAGAGAGACTTCGGAGACGTCCCGGACGGACTGGACGAAATCCTCCGGGGAGAGCTCGCTCCCCATCAGCGCATAGACGGTACGGAACGTCGCCGTGGGCGGCGTCGTGTCGGAGAGCTCCAGCCGGAGATGGAATTCGTGTCCCTCGATCGTCAGGACGATCGCGTAGGTACCGACCGAATCGAAATCGACGCCGGGAAAGCTTTCGTCCATCTCCGCCTCCGGCACCCGCGCGTGCAGCGCGGCGGCGCACTGGGCGGCGGTGATCCCCGCCTCCATCGCCACAGTATCGGAGACGCCGTAGACGGTCAGGCTCGTCTCGCCGACGGCGCTGTTTCCGCAGGCGTCCGTAAAGGTGACGCGCACCGTGTGTACGCCTTCTTCCGTCACGTCGCCGTCGATCTCAACGGCATAGGAAAACGCGGAGAAATCCGACGCTTCGGCGACGAACGCCTCGCTTGGCACGGGGTCGCCGAGCAGCGTGCCGCAGTCCGCGAGCGTGAAGCGCGGCGGCGTCGTGTCCACGACCGTCAGCGTCGTGTGCAGCGGGATGCGGAGAAAGGTGAACAGCACCGGATGCTCGCCGAGCGCGGCGCAGGCGGGATCGGCGAGATCCGTTGCGCAGCGCAGCGGCAGAAAGGAGAATCGCTGAAAATCGCGCGCCTCGGCGATCCCTTCCCCCGCTTCCCGCGTGACGGGAAGCAGCGCATTCTGCAATATTATAACGCTCCCGGCGACAAAAATCAAGAGAAAGATCAGAAGGCCTATGAGGACCCGGCGCTTTTTGTGCGGCGCGGCGGTCACGGCCGCGCCCGTTTCCGTATGATTCATCCGAGCGGGCCCCACCCTTCCGAGGAGAGCTCCGGGGCGTCCTCACCGCAGAAGAGGAGCTGCCCGGTCGCGTCCAGCGCGTAGGAGACGCGCCCGCCGCAGGCGACGGCGCGGATCCGGGACCAGCCGGACGTCTTTATTTCGCTGCCGCACACGGAGAGTCCGGCGCTGAGCACCCGCCCGCCGCTCGTCAGCGCGATGAGATGCGCGTTGCCGACGCTGACGCGGACGACGTCGTCCCACTCCCGCGTTTCCAGCGTCTCGACGGTGAGATTCCCCTCGGCGAGGACGCTGCCGTCGCGGAACACGAGCGCGGTGGCGTACTCGCCGGCCGCGACGGAGACGACGTTTTTATACTGCGAGACGGAGCACTGCCCGGAGCCGTTTGAGCCGCACGCCAGAACGGTCCCGTCGGCGCACAGCGCGACGGAATGCTCTTTGCCCGCGGCGACGGCGATCACATTGCGCCATCCGGTCACGGCGCACTGTCCGGCGCTGTTCGATCCGAAGGCGCGCACCGTGCCGTTTGAGAGCAGCACGAGCGAATGATCCCCCGCGGCGGCGACGGCGACGGCGGACGTCAGACCGTTCGCGCCGCACTGTCCGGCGCCGTTCGCGCCGAAGGCGCGCACCGTCCCGTCCGAGAGGAGCACGAGGACGTGAGAGGTGCCGCAGGCGACGGACACCGCGTCCTCCGCCAGCGTACCGCGCACCGAATCCCGCGCCGTACCGTCGGAGCCGATCGCCGCGACGAGCGACTCGGACGCCGCCAGCCGACAAGCGAGGAAGGTACGCTTTTCCTCCGCGCTCATGAAGCGGGAGAACTTATCGTAATACCGGCGCACGATCATCGTGCCGGCGTTCGGATAGACGGTCTCGAAGACGGAGAGGTCCCCCGTCAGCTCCGCCACGGTGAAGGCTTCGTCGTATTTCCCGCGCGCGAGCAGCTCCGATTCGATGCCGTAGAAGAGCTCCTCGACGCCGGAGGGATCGTGCAGACGGCGGATGCAGGCGACGGCTTCTTCGTATTCGGATTGCTGCAGATACCAGCGGATCAGCTCGCGGAACAGCTCGTCCGAGTACGCCGCGCCTTCCTCGCTCTGCATATGCAGAGCGACGGCGCACGCTTCCTTCAGACGTCCCGCGCCGTGTTCCTTTTCCGCCATCCGCCGCAAGACGAGTTCCTTCAGCGCCTCGTCCTCGCTCTGCAGCGCGCGCGAGGCGTCGTCGAACGTCCCGGCGATATACGCCTCGGCGGCGGCGCGGTAGATCGGCTCGTACACGGGGACCGCGCGGCAGTTTTCGTAGCGGATCGCTTCTTCAAAATCGCCCGCGGCGCAGTAGTAGGCGACCGCCTCGTCGATGATCGTGTCGTACAGGACGGAGTCGTTTTTCAGCGAGGAATAGGCGAGCGCCTCGTTATAGCGGTGTTCTTCGATGTACGCCTCGGTGACGCGGAGGCGCTCCGCCGGGAGCACCTCGTCCACCTCGCGGCGGTACTGCCCCCAGAGCAGCCAGATCCCGACGCCCACGAGCGCGGCGCCGACTGCGTAGGGCAGGATCCGCACGGCGGCGCGGCGTATCTTCAGAAAGCGCAGATAAGAGCGCCGTCTCCCGGCGTCGGAAAGATACCACGCGCGGCGGCGGGACATCGAGCAGGCGGAGCACGCGTCCCCTTCGGCGACGGCGCCGCAGACGCACTGCCACTCCGGTTCCTCGCCGACGGCGGGTACGAAGACGCACTTCTCTCCGAAATGCCGCCGGAGCATCGCCGTCTCCCGGGCGGTGAGCACGTCCTCCAGCATCTTCTGCGGGGGCGTGAGCTCATAGGCGTCGGCGGAGAATTCCTCCGAGGTGCCGTCCGCATAGGAGAGCGAGACGATCCGCGCGTCGAGCCCGGCGATATCCTGATACGGCAGGATGACGGTCTTTGAACCGAGGGAAGTCTGATGCGCGGCGAAATAGACGTCCGTGAAGCGGAGGACGGAGTCCTCGCCGATCGGATTCTCCTCGCGGTCGAAGTAGCGGACGAGGGCGGAAAGACCGGTCACCGCGCGGTCGCCCCGGTTGCGCACGCAGAGCTTCATGATCTTCTTCTGATGCTTCAGAGAGAGATAGAACTCCGCGTGGACGACGTCGGCGGGGCAGGAGGCGAGATACGGACGGTTCTTGCAGCGGGAGAGGAAGACGCGGTCGGAGGCGGGCTGACGTTTTTTCATTGTACCGCCTCCCGATATACGAGCGGGATCTCATCGATCGGGTGATCGGTGGGAAGGTAATGCTCGATCGCGCTGTCCTGGAAATGCCACCATTCCGAGTTGATGTAGGTGAAGCCGCAGCGGGTCATGATGTTCGTCATGTAGTTGATGTTCGCGCGCTGCGCCTGCGTGATGGCGGGAGAGTAGCGGGAGGACGCCTCCGTCAGCGTGTGCATGGCGGTCGGCATGTCCATTTCGACGCCGTTTCTGTCCATGAGCGTCATGTCGATGGCGACGCCGCGGTCATGGATGCCGCCCAGTCCGATGGACGGATCGGCGACCCATTTGTGGACGCGCACGACGTCGAACCACTGCTGCTGCACGGACGTCGGGCGGTAGGCGTCGTAGATGACGATCGTGTAGCCGTCGGCGGCGAAGAGATCGATCGCGGCGAGGAGCTTCGGGATCGTGTCCTCCTCCAGCATACAGAGGTTCCGCGTATAGAACGGCTTGCCGATCGTCGTGCCGTTCGTCGCGAGTTTCATCTTGACGACGACCTGCTTCGTGTACAGGCGCACGTCGACCAGATGGGATTTCGCGGGCACGAGTTCGCCGTTGGCGTTCCTCGCCATGCCTTCCTCCGGAGGAAGGCAGCCGTAGTAATTGTCCCAGAAGCCGCTCATGACGCCGGCGGTCTCGCAGTAGCCGAGGAAGATCCCCGCCTTCTTCACCTGGAAGAAATCGTCGCTGTAGTACGCGAGATCAATCAGTTCTCCCTTCGCCGCCGTCGTGGCGATGCGGGAGGTGAGGCTCGGCGCGCTGTAGATATTGATCATCCGGGAGGTGACGGAGGCGGCGTGATAGTTTTCCGCCTCGACGGAGATCTGCGCGCCGGCGGCGTCGGGCGTCTCCGGCAGCTTCGTCAGCGCGGCGGGATCGACGGTCTTTTCCGGCGCCTCGCCGGAGGCGAACTGGCTTATGTCGTAATTCCGGAAACTCCGGTTTTCGTAGTAATAATATCCGCTCGCGCGCGTGGCGCAGCCGGCAAGGCTGAGCGTCAGCACGAAGAGGACGGCGGCTCGGATACGGGACAACGGGACTCCCTCCTTTTGATCATGACGGTATGGCGGCGTCTCCTGCGGCGTTACCTTTCACCGGTAATGCGGTCCGCCGCGGCGACGAGCTGGGGAATGTTTCTTTCGGCGATCTCTATCAGTACGAAGGACGCGCCGGTCTGTTCGATGAGCTCGATCCGGTACGGCGTCGAGCGTTCGTAGCGCACCTCGGCGAAGGCGGCGGAGAAATACGGGATCAGCGCGGAGCCGAAGGAATCACGGAAGACCAAAGCGACACCTTCTCCCCGCCCGCGCGTCGTGACGACCATGTCCATCGGCGAGGTATAAGCGGAAGTGTATACGAAGGAGGAGGAAAGATCGACGTCCGGGACGAGGTCCTGCTCCGTCTTTCGGGCGCCCGGATACAGCATCGCGTCCAGGTCTCCCTCGATCGGCGTGCCCTCCGTCAGCGGCACGTCGGCGTAGTCCTCGTGCGGGATCTCCGCCGTGTCCAGGATCGCCCGGTACGCCGCGAGCGCGCCCGCGCCGTTCCAGTGCGTGTCCCGCCGGTAATAGAGGAGCGTATCGCTTCCCGACAGCGCCTCTCTGAGATCCGCGTACAATACGCCGCGCTCCGAGAGCGCCGCGTACAGCCGATCCATGTTCGTTTCGTGCGCGCCGTCGTGCAGACGGCGGTAGACCGCCGGCATCCGCTCGGAATAGATCGTGTTCTTGTTCGGCGCGGCGGCGAAGACGAGGCGCGCGCCGTGCTCCGCGGCGTAATCGGACAGAGCGAGGAGCGCGTCGGCGGCGGCGGCGAGTTCCGCCTCCGTCATGTCGCTCTCGCCGCAGTAATCGCCGACCGTGTCGGCGTAGAAGAGGAACCCGTCCGTCCCGACGACGACCTGTTCGCTGCCCGTGCCGAAGACGCGCTCCCGCACGGTGCTGACCGCGGAGATCCACAGCGGACGGAGGGCGGCGCGGTCGGTCAGCCACGCGTCGAATTCGGAAAAGAACGCCCCGTTCCAGCCCCCCTCCTCCGTGCGGAGCGCCGGGAAGGGGGCGAGCTCCCGCCCTTCTCCCGCGGAGGCGGGAAAGAAGACGCCGGCGGAGAGGAGCAGACAGACGAGGAAGAAGGCGGCGCAGCCGATGCGCGCGCGGATCGTTTTGTCTTTCATGGACGCCTCAGAATCGGAAATATATGAAAGGGTTGAATGTGGAGGTGACGAGCGCCGCGACGGAGGCGGCGAGGAGCACGGCGGAGCCGATGGCGCCGAGCGCCTCCCGCGCCGCATCGGGGAGGCGACGGGAGAGAGCCGGGAGGACCGGCATCGAGAAGAGGATCGCGGCGCCGAGAGCCGTCAGGTCGTACCCGTTCAGAAACGCCGCGAGCGCCGAGCCGGACGGCGCGGCGGTGAACATCGCCGCCGCGTAGGCGAGTGCGTCGGGGAGCGTCTCCGCGCGGAAGAGCACGAAGCCGAAGAGCACGGCGGCGAGCGTCACGATCCGCCACAGCGGGCGAAGCCATTTTTTGTCCCACGGGCGCACGACCTCCTCAAGGGAAGAGAACGCGCCGTGCCAGAGACCCCAGAGGATGAAATTCAGGCTGGCGCCGTGCCAGAGCCCCGTCGCGAAGAAGACGATGAATTTATTGCACGCCGTGCGCACGCGCCCGCGGCGGTTGCCGCCGAGCGGGATGTACAGATACTCGCGGAACCAGGCGGAGAGGGAAACGTGCCAGCGCCGCCAGAATTCCTTGATGCTGCCGCTGCAGTACGGATAGTTGAAGTTCTCCGGCAGCGCGAAGCCGAACATTTTCCCCAGCCCTATCGCCATGTCCGAGTAGCCGGAGAAATCGTGGTAGATCTGCAGGCAGTACGCGAACGCTCCCAGCCACGCGAGCGCCGTACCCGGCGCCCGTGCGCCGAAGGCGGCGTCCGCGATCCGTCCGCAGGCGTTTGCGAGCAGGAGTTTTTTCGACAGACCGATGAGGAAACGCCGGATCCCCGCCGCGCAGAGCAGCGCGTCCGTCGGGCGCTCGTCGAGCTGGGCGCGGATGTCGTGATACTTCACGATCGGTCCGGCAATGAGCTGCGGGAAGAAGGATATGTAGAGCAGCAGCGTGACCGGATCCCTGTGCGCCCCGACCTCCCCGCGGTATACGTCGACGACGTAGGAGAGGATCTGGAACGTATAGAAGGAGATCCCGATCGGCAGAGCGACGGCGGGCACGGGCACGGATACGAAGGGAAGCAGATTCAGCGTCCGCGCCGCGAGCGCCGCGTATTTGAACACGCCGAGCAGCAGCAGATTCAGCGTGACCGCGGCGGCGAGCAAAAGACGGCTGCGGCCGCGTTCGATGCGGACGGCGAGAAAGCCGTTCACCGCGACGGAGGCGAGCAGAAGAAGGACGCACACCGGCTCGCCGAAGGCGTAAAAGAGCACGCTGACGGCGGCGAGCAGGATATTTTTAGCGCGCTGCGAGGGGACGGCGTAATACAGCGCGGCCGTGGTCGGAAGAAACAGAAAGAGGAATACGGCGCTTGAAAAGGTCATGGGAGCACCCCGACGCCGGAAAACGGCGAAAATTCCACAAATACTCAGTATAATTATAGCGGATGAAACGCCGTTTGTCAATTCGGAGGGCGGCGGAAACGCATGCCGGAGGGATATTTTTTCGCGTTTTTTTGCGCGGGGGCGGGGGGAAAAGCGCGCGGCACCGCAAAGAGGGGACGCGGGGGCGGTTTTTTCGCGTTTTCCTGTTGTAATCCGTTCGGGAAAGTGCTATAATATTACATTCCCGTATGATGTAGTGAGGTATTGAGATGGATCTGCTCAACCTGAAGGATCTTTTCCGCGCTCCCGACGACTGGACCGGACGGGAGATCACCGTCGGCGGCTGGGTCCGCAGCAACCGCGCCTCCAAGGCGTTCGGTTTTCTCGTCGTGTCCGACGGCACGTTTTTCGAGCCGCTGCAGATCGTGTACGCGGACGCGCTGCCGAACTTCGCCGCGATCTCCAAGCTGAACGTCGGCACCGCCGTTCTCGTGCGCGGCACCGTCGTTCTGACGCCGGACGCCAAGCAGAAACTGGAACTCCACGCGGCGGAGGTGACGGTAGAGGGCGCTTCCACGCCGGACTATCCGCTCCAGAAGAAACGCCATTCCGCGGAGTATCTGCGGACGATCACCCATCTGCGCCCGCGCACGAATCTTTTCCAGGCCGTCTTCCGCGTCCGTTCCCTCGCCGCCTACGCGATCCACCGCTTTTTCCAGGAGCGGGGCTTCGTGTACGTGCACACGCCGATCATCACCGGCAGCGACTGCGAGGGTGCCGGCGAGATGTTCCAGGTCACGACGCTCGACGCGGCGGATCTGCCCCGCACCGAGGACGGCGCCGTCGATTACGCGAAGGACTTCTTCGGAAAGAAGACGAGCCTTACCGTCAGCGGACAGCTGAACGGCGAGACCTTCGCCATGGCGTTCAAGAATATTTATACGTTCGGTCCGACCTTCCGCGCCGAGAATTCGAACACGACCCGCCACGCGGCGGAGTTCTGGATGATCGAGCCGGAGATCGCCTTCGCCGATCTGGACGACAACATGGCGCTCGCCGAGGACATGATCAAATATATCATCTCCTACGTCCTGGAGAACGCGCCGCAGGAGATGGCGTTCTTCAACCAGTTCGTCGACACGGGACTGCTCGAACGGCTCCATCACGTGATGACGAGCGACTTCGGCCGCGTCACCTACACGGAGGCGGTGCGCCTGCTCGAAGAGCACAACGACGCCTTCGACTACAAGGTCTATTGGGGCTGCGATCTGCAGACGGAGCACGAGCGGTACCTGACGGAGCAGATCTTCCGCCGTCCCGTTTTCGTGACCGATTATCCGAAGGAGATCAAGGCGTTCTATATGAAGCTGAACCCGGACGGGAAGACCGTCGCCGCCATGGACTGCCTCGTCCCCGGCATCGGCGAGATCATCGGCGGCTCGCAGCGCGAGGACGATTACGATCTCCTCGTGCGCCGCATGGACGAGCTCGGACTGGATCGGAAGGATTATGAATTCTATCTCGATCTGCGCAGATACGGTTCGGCGCGCCACGCCGGCTTCGGTCTCGGCTTCGAGCGCTGCGTCATGTACCTGACGGGCGTGTCGAACATCCGCGACGTGCTGCCCTTCCCGCGCACAGTCGGCACCTGCGATATCTGATGGAGCAGACGAAGCTCGACCGGATCAACGTCCTCGCCCGCAAGGCGAAGACGGAAGGGCTGACGGCGGCGGAGCGTGCGGAGCAGGCGGCGCTGCGCACCGAATACGTCGCCGAATACCGCAATATGCTGCGCGGCATCCTCGATCATACGACCGTCGTGCGGCCGGACGGCACGCGCGAGCCGCTAAGGAGAAAAGAAGACGCCTCTTCCGGCAAGACCGAAAAAAACACGTGACGGTGAGAGAAGGACCGCGGGATCTCCCGCGGTCCTTTTTTCGCCGTACCGCGGGGGCCGCAGCGCGCCTTTTGCGTCTTTTTTTCGATTTCTCTTGCATTTCTGCCGTTTTTCGTGTATACTATACGGCGGAAGGGAGTAGCCGACGGCTTATCGGCCGCCGCAGCGTCGTCATCACGGCTCATCGCCCGGCGCTGCCCCAGCACTGCTGGCTCGGCAAGACTTCTATCGCATCGGACGTGCGGTAGGAGTCTTTTTGTTTTCCCGCCCGTCCCCACGGAAAGGAGCGTATCCCCCTTATGCTTATCCCGGTGCTTCTCTTTATTCTCGGACTGGCGCTGCTCATCAAGGGCGGCGACTGGTTCGTGGACGGCGCGACAGGGCTCGCGCACCGGCTGCACATCCCGGAACTCATCATCGGCGCCACCGTCGTTTCCATCGGCACGACGCTGCCGGAGGTCATGGTGTCCGCCGCGTCCGCCGTCAGCGGGCACGGCGAGATCGCCTACGGCAACGCGATCGGCTCCGTCATCTGCAACACCGCCCTGATCGCCGCGATCACGGTCGCCGTGCGCCCCGCCGCCATCGACCGCAAAACGCTGCATCTGCCCGTCACCTTCTTCTTCGGCGCCGTCATCTTCTACGCCGCCGTCGCCTATCTGAGCGGGACCTTCTCCCGCGTCGTCGGCGTGATCCTGCTCACGCTTTTCTGCCTGTACGTGATCCTCACGATCCATCAGGTGAGAAACGCGCCGGACAGAACGGCGGCGCCGGAGACGGACGAAACGCCCGGACCGTCGGACAAGCCGGAGGCGCCGCTGTGGAAGGATCTCCTCCTTATCACCGTCGGCGCGGCGTTCATCGCCTTCGGTGCGGATCTGCTCGTGGACAACGGCACGCTGATCGCCGCGGCGCTCGGCGTCCCCGAATCGGTGATCGCCTTGACCTTCGTCGCGCTCGGCACCTCGCTGCCGGAGCTCGTCACCGCCGTTACCTCGCTGGCGAAGGGACACGGCGCGCTGTCGCTCGGCAACGTGATCGGGGCGAACCTGTTCAATCTCGTGCTCGTCTCCGGCACGGCCTCCGCGCTCTCCCCCTTCTCCGTTCCGCAGGGGAAGACGATCGCGGGCGTCAGCGTTTCGCTCGCCGTCGATATCCCCGTCTCGATCTTCGTCATGGCGTTGCTCACGCTGCCGGCGCTCCTTCGCGGGAAGCTCAGCCGCTGGCAGGGGATCGTCCTGCTCTGCGTGTACGCCGCGTTCTGCGCCGTGCAGTTCATATTGTGAATCGCATTTTCTCTTGCGTTTTTTGCAAAAACGCGGTATAATTATAATAATCACGGGCGGACGGAGGCTCTTTCTCCGCCCGCGCGGATATGTTTACAGAAACCCGGAGGTACTGTTATGAAACAAAAAAGGATCCTTTCCGTGCAGGACGTCTCCTGCTTCGGAAAATGCTCCAATACGGTGGCGCTGCCCGTGTGCAGCGCGGCGGGGCTCGAGACCGTGATGCTCCCGACGGCGCTGCTCTCCACGCATACGGGCGGCTTCAAGGGCTTTACCTTCCTCGACACGACGGAGGAGATGGGGAGGATCCTTCGTCACTGGGAAGCGGAGAAGATCAGCTTCGACGCGCTCTATACCGGCTATTTCGGTTCGGCACAGCAGCTTTCTCTCGTCACGGAGTACGCCGCGCGCCTTCTGCGCCCCGACGCGCTCCGCATCATCGATCCGGTGCTCGGCGACGGCGGGAAGCTGTACTCCATCTATGACGACGCCTACGTCGCCGCGATGCGCGCGTTCTGCGCCGGCGCGGATATCATCACTCCAAACGTGACGGAGGCGTGTAATCTTGCCGGCGTGCCGTACTGCGGCGAGGCGTACGACAAGGATGCGCTCGACGGCGTGCTGGGCGAGCTGCAGAAGCTCGGCGTCCGTTCCGCCGTCATCACCGGCGTCCGCTTCGGCGAGACGGAGATCGGCGTGCTGTACCGCGATTTCGGGACGGGAGAGACCTTTACGCTCTCCTCCGTCCGCTCCGATATGCAGCTGCACGGGACGGGCGACGTGTTCGCCTCGGCGCTCGCGGGATTCTTACTGAACGACTATTCTCCGAAGGAGGCGCTGAGCCGGACGATCGCGTTCCTCGCCGCCTGCATCCGCGACACGGAGGCCGCCATGCCGGAGCACTGGTACGGGCTGCTCTTTGAGCGGCGCCTCGGCATGATCGCCGACGCCGTCAGGGAATAAGACATGATCTATCTGCTGGAAGACGACGATACGATCCGCACCTTCGTGACCTACGCGCTGAATCAGTCTGAATTGGAGACCGTCGGCTTCAGCCGTCCGGGCGCCTTCTGGGAGGCGGTGGAGGACGAAGTGCCGCAGCTCGTGCTGCTCGACGTCATGCTTCCGGAGGAGGACGGGCTGTCCGTCCTGCGTCGGCTGCGCGCCGCCCCGGCGACGGCGCGCGTCCCGGTCATCATGCTGACCGCCAAGGGCGCCGAGTACGACAAAGTGATCGCGCTGGACGCCGGAGCGGACGACTACGTCTCCAAGCCCTTCGGCATGATGGAGATGATCGCCCGCATCCGCGCGCTGCTCCGCCGCACCGCCGATCCCGCGGCGGCGGAGGAGTACGCTGTCGGCGAGATCCGCCTCTCCCCGCAGAAGCATTCCGTCCGCGTTTCCGGCGACGCCGTCACGCTTACGCTGAAGGAGTTCGAGCTTCTCCGCGTGCTGATCGCCGAGCCGGACATCGTATTCACGCGGGATCAGATCCTGCGCCGCGTGTGGGGCTTCTCCTTCGACGGAGAGAGCCGGACCGTCGACGTCCATATCCGCTCGCTGCGCGCCAAGCTCGGCGCGGCGGGCGACCGGATCGAAACGGTGCGCGGCGTCGGCTATACGCTGCGCGGCGGCGCGGAGCCGGACCGATGACGGTCGGCGAACGAACGATATGGGAAAGACCGGCTGAAGCGGGATCGCTTCAGCCGGTCTTCTATTGCTTTTTGGGAAAGAACCGCCGTCAGAACCACGCCGGACGGTCGTTCTGGTTCGTAGGATATTCTTCAAAGTGCAATTCGTCCAGCGGAGGATTGTGCAGGCTCCACGCTTCCTTGAAGTCCGGGCAGTCGTACGCAAGCATCCGCTCGGCGAGCGCGCGGTTGTACGCCGCGTAGTCCGCGCGCAGCTTCGGGCCGATATATCCGTCGAAATCGGCGCACAGCGCCGTGCCCTCCTCCTCGCCGAGCGCGCCGGCGTCGATCTGCTCCTTCACGGCGTCGGCAAAGAGAGAACGCAGGTTCTTTTCCCCGATCCACATCCTGTCATGGAGCCAGTGGGATTTCATAAAATCGAGCTGAAGCGAGGAACGCGTGATCTGCCGGCGCTGCTCGTCCGTCTCCGCCTCGGAGGCGGCGTCCTCGAAGTACTTGTACCCGTTCACGATGAATTCGTGCGGCTTAACGGTCAGTCCGCCGTAGTCGGCGTACTTGTCCCAGTCCACCTCCCGGAAGGCGCGCAGCATGTTCGCGTCAAGCCGCATGTCCTTCGGTACCCGGCGCGAGGGGGCGATCCGCGGGGCGTACACCTCTGCGTGCATGGGCGTGTACATGCGGATATGATCCTTCTGCACGATGCGCGTGGTGTAGTCGATATACGCGCGGATATGCCGCCAGCCGGGACCGTAGAAATCCGCAAGAAACTCGTCCATGTAGCCGTAGTACTGCTCGTCCGTCATGAACGGATCCCACGCGAGACGGCAGAGCAGATAGACGCGCAGATAATCGAATTCGCCGTTCTTCCAGCCGCCGTATACGCCCTGCTCGAAGAGCGTCTTGACGTTGTTCTCGGCAAACAGCCGCGCGTTCGGACGGAGCGCCGCCCAGTTCGGGAACGGGAACAGATAGCCGGGGAAGTTGATCGTATAGTCCCACAGTGACATGTAATTGCAGACCTTCCCCCATGCGCTCAGCATCGCGGGGAAGTCGACCGGCTCGCGGCATTCGGTGAGCGGATGCGCGAAGCAGCTGGAGTCCGTGCAGATCTGCACGAAGACGTTGTCCGCCGCGCGGACGCCGCCCTTCGGCGGCTCCTTTGTAAACGAATAAGCGAAGGTATGGATGAGGAGATCCGGATACTCGTCCTTTAGTGCGTCGGCGACGCGGTTGACGAAGAGGAGATAATGACCGGACCAGCCGTATTTCTCCACGCGCTCCATGCAGCGCGGGCAGTGGCACGCGGCACCCTCCCCGCCGTCGCTCTGTGAGAGGGAAATGCGGTTCGCGCCCGGTTTCTCGGAGAGGGACTTCTTCGCGGCGGCGAGCACGTCGGTGAACGTCTTCTCGTCGGACAGGCACGGATCCGGCCCGCAGCCGCCCCCCGTCCCGGCGAGGAACGCAAGGGTATGGCATCCGCCCGGCCACGCGTAGACCGTGCGGTCGTTGTTGACCTTCCGCTTCGCGGCGAGGACGGGATCGCCGAGCACGATGCGCCAGTAGATCGTGCGGATGAGAAAGGTGGGGATCTGTTTGTCCTCCTCTATAGGCGAGAGAAAAACGGTCGGATGGGCGGGGATCTTCTCGAACGTCCCGGTATAGAAGCGGCAGCCGAGATAATCCTCAAGGAAGCCGTATACGGCGTACAGCGTGCCGTTCACGCTCCCTCCGATGAGATACAGCCGTTCGCCTTCCGTGCGGATGACGAAGCCGTCCTCGCCCAGTTCTTTTTCCTCTTCGGCTGTGATACCGCCGCGGTTCGTTTTGCCGACGACGATCTCCCGCGCGAGGAGCGGCGCGTCGTCCGCCGCGAGCGGGAAGGCGGCGCCGGTGATCTGCCCGAGGTATTTCTTCAGCTCCTCCGCAGCTTTACATTCCGTCTCCGATGCGTGCGCGCCGCGCACGATCACGTAGGCGGTCGCGCCGTCCTTCGCCAGCGGCAGAAGCCCCGCCGCGCCGGACGCGGTAAAGTACGCTTTTTCCATAAATGCCGATCCTCCTTATACGGATATTGGATTGCGGGTCGCTTTCTCACGGTCTATCATACCAAAGCCGGAACGGTTTGTCAAGGGCAAAAAAGGAAAAAGGACGGTCCGCACGGGATCCGCCCTTTGGTTTTTTCGATTCCGTTATTTCTCCCCGTCCGCCGCGCGCACGGCACGGGCGATGGCGGCCGCATCCAGTCCGGCGGCTTTCGTCAGCGATGCCGTGTCGCCGTGCCGGATGAAGTCCGTCGGCGCCGCGATCCGCACGCGGATCTCCGGCAGCGCCGCCGCGAGCGCCTCGCCGATCCCGCCGCGCCGCATCGCTTCCTCCGCGACCGTACAGTTTTCGATCCCGTCGAGCGCTTCGCGCACGGACTCGGTCGGGAGCGGATGGATCCGGAGGAGACGGATGACGCGCACGCGCATCGTCTCTCCGAGCGTCTGGGCGGCGTCGAGCGCGTTTTTGCTGATCCGCCCGTAGGTGACGATCGCCGCGCGCGGTCCCGTTTCGCCGAGGTCGGCGGTGAACACGTCTCCGCATTCCCGCCAGACGGAGCGGTCGTAGGCATGCTCCGCGCCGCGCGGATAGCGGATCACCGTCAGCGCATCGCGCGTGAGCGCCCGCGCGAGCGATTCCCGCAGCTCTCCGAGAGATTCCGGCGAGACGATCTCCACGCCGGGGATCGGCGAGAAGAGCCCGACGTCGAACAGCCCCTGGTGCGCCGCGCCGTCGCCCGGCACGATCCCGCACCGGTCGAGCGCGAGCACGAGCGGCAGCTTCTGGAGCGCCGCGTCGTGGAGCAGCTGATCGAAGACGCGCTGGGAGAAGGTCGAGTACATCGCGGCGACGGGACGTTTTCCCGCCCGCGCGAGTCCCGCGGCGAAGGTCACCGCGTGTTCCTCCGCGATCCCGACGTCGAAGAACCGGTCGGGGAAACGCTCGGCGAACGGGCGGAGCCCCGTCCCGTCGCGCATCGCCGCCGTCACGGCGCAGATCCGCCCGTCCTTCTCCGCCAGCGCGCAGAGCGCCTCGCCGAAGGCGGCGGAGAAGCTTTCCGTATCCGCGCGCTCCGGCAGTCCCCGCGCCGCGTCGAAGGGCGGCACCGAATGATACCGCTCCGGCGTCTCTTCCGCCGGCTGGTATCCCTTTCCCTTGCGGGTGATCCCGTGGACGACGCAGGGCGTGTCCGTCGCCATCGCTTCGCGGAGCGCGGATTCGAGCGCCGCTTCGTCGTTGCCGTCGACGGGACCGAGGTATTCGAGACCGAGCGCCTCGAAGATGTTCCTCTGGTTCAGCGTCCGCTTGATGAGTTCCTTCATCCATACGGCGAATCGGATCATCGGCCGGCCGAGGAGCGGTATGTGTCCGCAGACGCGCTTCGCCGCCCGCTTGAAGGCGAAATAGCCGCGGCTGAGGCGGATGCGCGCGAAATACTCCGACAGCGCGCCGACATTGCGCGAGATCGACATCTCGTTGTCGTTGAGGATGACGAGCAGCCGGAGACCGCGCTGCGCGCAGCCCTGCAGCGCCTCGTAGACCATCCCGTTGCCGAAGGAGGCGTCACCGATCACGACGGCCGTCCACGCGCCGCTTTTGTCCATGCGCGCCGCCTGCGCCATGCCGAGCGCCGCCGACAGCGCCGCGCCGCTGTGTCCGCTGGTGAAAAGGTCGTATTCGCTTTCCTCCCGGCACGGAAAGCCGGACAGACCGTTCGTTTCCCGCAAAGCCGAGAAGCCGCCGAGGCGTCCGGTCAGCATCTTGTGCGCGTAGCACTGATGCCCCACGTCGAACAGGATCCGGTCGCGCGGCGCGTCCAGCACGCGGTGCAGCGCGACCGTTATCTCCACGGCGCCGAGGTTCGAGGCGAGGTGCCCGCCGTGCGCGGATACCGCGCGCAGGATCTCCTCCCGCAGCTCTCCGCACAGCGCCGTGACGTCGTTTTTCCCCAACGCTTTCAGATCCTGCGGGGAGCGTATCGATTCGATCATTGCGTATCCTCCCGGACGGCCGCGCTCACGCGCGCACGGACCGCCATTCTTTTGCCGGATCCTCCCAGAGCCACCGCGCCCCGGCGGCCGTCAGCTCCTCCCGGCTCCCGTAGCCCCACAGGACGCCGACGGCGTCCATGCCGTTTTTTTTCGCGCCGGCGACGTCGTATTCGCGGTCGCCGATCATCACCGAACGCGCCGGATCGATCCCCGTCTCCCGCACGATATACGCGATGACGGCGGCCTTGTCCGCCCGCTTTTCCTTCATGTCGCTCCCGCCGATGAAGCGGAAATACTTCGTCAGCCCGAAGTGCGCGAGTATGCGCCGCGCGTATACCTCCGGCTTGGAGGTCGCCAGGTACAGCCGTTCCCCCGCGGCGGCAAAGCGTTCGAGCATCTCCCTGATCCCCTCATAGACGGCGTTTTCGAGGATCCCCCGCTCGGCGAAGTATTCCCGGTAGAGCGTGAGCGCCTGCGCCGCCTCCTCTGCCGTCATGCCGGCGCGGAGCCGGAAGGAATCGAGCAGCGGCGGTCCGATGTACGGATACAGCTCGACCCGCGGCGGGACCGGCCGCCCCATCTTCTCCAGCGCGTACGCGACGGAGTTCGTGATCCCCTCGCCCGGATCGGTCAGCGTGCCGTCCAGATCCCACAGGATCGCGTCATAGCGGCCGCCGTGCCCCGCCCGTTCGCGGGCGGCGAGCTCCGAGAGCCGCTCGTCCCACAGGCGCTCTACGCGTAAAATTGCCGCCTGCGTTTTGCCGTCCGGGATCTCCCCCCGGCAGATCATGTCGACGGCAACCTCGAGCGGGATCCGCCGCACGCGCAGAAATTCGTCCGCGTCCGGGTGCGGGCTGCCCGCCGACAGTCCGGTCGCCAGATAGAGGGAGATCCCCTCGGACTCTACCGCCGGCGAGCCGTAGAATTCCCCGAGATACCGCATCTCCCGCGCCGTGAAGCCGGTCTCCTCGGCGAGCTCCCGCCGCGCGGCGGCGAGCCGCCCTGCCTCGTCCGTCGGCTCGCCCGGATCCAGCTTTCCCGCCGGGATCTCGAGCAGCACCTGCCCCATCGGATAGCGGTACTGCTCGACGAAATACACCTCGCCGCTGTCCGTCAGGGGGACGATCGCCACGGCGCCGCGCCGCCACACGACCTCCCGGGTGGCTTCGCCGCCGTCGGGCAGCCGCACCGTGTCGCGCGTCAGATGCACGACGGTCCCGCGGTAGATCTCCTGCCGTGCCGTCATCTCTTCGCGCAGCGTGTCGTTTTTCATCCGATCTCCGTTCCTTTCCGCGGTGTCATTTGTACAATTATATCATACTGAGAGGGATTTTGCAATCTCCGAAATACGTCCGGGAATTGCAAATCCGGCGCGGCTGTGCTATAATGTACGCAGAATCCCCGTGGGCAAAGGAGAGATCCCGTGGAAACCAAGCGATTTACGAAAAACGACAGCGGCTTCGTCTGCGTCCACTGCGGGAAGACGGTGCTGCCGCTCGGATATACCTCGCGCAATCACTGTCCGTTCTGTCTGTGGTCGATGCACCTCGACGAGAATCCCGGCGACCGCGCTGCGGAGTGCGGCGGTCCGATGGAGCCGATCCGCGCCGAACCGGACGCGCGCCGCGGCTTCATCATCACGCACCGGTGTACCCGATGCGGCGCGATCCGCCGCTGCAAAGCGGCGCCGGAGGCGAAGGTGCAGCCGGACGACATGGACAAGCTGATCCGCCTGAGCGCCGGCGAGCGCGTCTGACGGCGGCGCGGCGGATATCGGAGGACAGATATGAAGATCAAAACGAAAGCGATGGACTACGACAGCGTCATGCGCCTGCCGCGCATGCGGCACCGTCCGCCGCGGCGTCCCACGCTCTTCTTCCGGGCGCTGATGAGGGCGGCGTCCGCGTCGGATTTGCGCGACGCGCATTTTTCGTATACCTCCTCCCGGATGGAGGAGGCGGGGGACGGCCCGTGGCTGATTTTGATGAACCACTCCTCCTTCATCGATCTGGAGATCGCCTCGCGGATCTTGTTCCCGCGTCCGTACTGCATCGTCTGCACGACGGACGGATTCGTCGGCAAGGAATGGCTCATGCGCCGCCTCGGCTGCATCCCGACGCAGAAGTTCGTCTCCGATCTGACGCTCATCCGCGACATGGAGACGGCGCTGCACGAAAAGAAGACGAGCGTGCTCATGTATCCGGAGGCGGGGTATTCCTTCGACGGATGCGCGATCTCCCTGCCGCGGCGGCTCGGCGCTCTCCTCAAGCGGCTCGGCGTCCCCGTCGTGATGATCCGCACGTACGGCGCGTTTACGCGCGATCCGCTCTATAACTGCCTGCAGAAGCGGGACGTCCCGGTGCGCGCGGAGATCTGTTGCCTTCTCACGCGGGAAGAAGTCGCCGCTTCGTCCGTCGGGGAACTGGACGGCGCGCTCGATCGCGCGTTCACCTTCGACAGCTTCGCGTGGCAGCGCGAGGAGAAGATCGCCGTCACGGAGCCGTTCCGCGCGGACGGGCTGCACCGGATCCTTTTCCGCTGTGCCCGCTGCGGGCGGGAGGGCGGCATGGAGGGACGCGGCACGCGCCTCCGGTGCGCGCTCTGCGGCGCGGAGTACGAGATGGACGAATACGGTTCTCTCGCCGCCGCGGACGGCGGCCCGACGGAGTTTTCCCATATCCCCGACTGGTACGAATGGGAGCGGAACGAGGTCTGCCGCGCGCTGGACGAGGGGACGTACCGGCGCGACATCCCCGTCGATATCGCCGTGCTGGCGGATTCCAAAGCGCTTTACACCGTCGGCGGCGGGCGGCTCGTCCATACGGCGGACGGCTTCGTCTTGTCCGGCGGGAACGGGTGCGTGCTGTATACGCAGTCGCCGCGGGCGGCGTGTGATCTGAACGCGGACTTCTACTGGTACGAGCTCGGCGACGTCATCAGCATCGGGGATCGGGACGCGCTGTTCTACTGTTTCCCGAAGGACGGCACCCCCGTCGCCGAGGTGCGCATGGCGGCAAAGGAGCTGTACCGCCGTACCCGTCCGCGCGCCTGAGAGGATCCCTTGAACGAAAAAGCGCCCCGCGGTCTGCGGACCGCGGGGCGCCTCTTTTATTTTCTCTGTTTACTCCGTTTTTTCTTCCGCCGGCGCCTTCTTCATCGCTTTCCAGTTGACGAGGATCATGCCGATAAGGAACACGGCGGTCCCCGTCAGGATGTACGCCGTCACGGGCTCGCGGAAGAAGATCACCGCCCAGAGCAGCGTGAGCAGCACGCACGAACTCTGGATCGTCGTGACGATGAAGACGGGGACCGTTTTCATCGCCTCCGCCGTCAGAAGGAACGCGATCCCGGTGACGAAGCCGAGGATGAGCAGCCCGCCCAGCGCCGACCAGGAGAAGGGTCCCTGGAATTCGGAGGTGAACGGGAGCGGCGCGCCGGTGATGAGGATGCAGAGCACGAACATGGAGAGGTTCAGATTGCACGAATCCATCTTCCCGACGAGCATCCGCTGCGCCATCGTGAAGCATCCGGCGCCGATCCCCGCCACCACCATGAGCATCGTGTACAGAAAGCCGCTGCCTTCGAAGATCTCGCCGAGCGGGCGGCCGTTCCAGCTGATGACGGCGACGCCGGCGATACAGAGGACCACGCCGGCGATCGCGCGCGGTGTGATCTTCTCGTGCAGGAAAAAGAGCGAGAAGAGGAGCACCGTAACGCACTGCATCGGCCAGGAGATGATCCCGCCGAAGGAGTAGCCGTGGGAGATCGCGTAGTTTTCCGTGAGGTAATTGACGCACTTGCAGACGACGCCGAACCAGATCGCGCCGCCGATGAGGCGCAGCGAGATCTTTTTGCGCGCGATGAGCATATACAGAAGCAGAAAGATCGCTCCGAAGAAGAACCGGGAGAAGGCGATGATATCGGAGGAGACCCACGTTTTTGCGAGCGTGACGGCGGCGCCGATCAGACTGAACAGCACCGTGGCGATCACGGTATATATGTATCCGATCATGAAATGACTCCGATCAAAGGATTCCCGGCGCGCGCCGGGGACGGCATGAAAAAACGGGCGGCGCCCGCGGGGGATCCGCCCGCCCGTATCCGCTCAGAAGCGGCGGAAGATCGCCTTGATCGCGCCGAGGACGCTCAGGACCACGGCGGCGGCCCCGACAACGAGCGCGGCGTCGAGCAGCGAGAAGGCAAAACTCCCGCTCAGCTTAGCCGTGCCGCACTGTTTGTCCGGTTCCTCCCGGCGGTACAGCGTCATCGTCAGATTCACGTCGTTGTTTACCGTCATGCGGTTCCCGCCCCGCAGATCGCGGATCGCCTGCGCGACAGAGCGGCAGGCGTCTTTTTCGGTGATACGGATCATGTTTTTCATCCTTTCCTTTATCCCGCACCGCAGTGCGGCTTCGCCGGCATTCGCTCCGGCGGTAATCGCAGTATTCCCCGGGACCCGTCCGCGCATACGCGGCGACCGTTCTGTTATATTATATCAAAAACGCGGCGTTTTTGCAACCGGTTTTTCCGCGGCGGCGGAAAAAACGTAAAATTTTCCGATATTCCTCTACTTTCCTTTGACAACCGCCTGCTTATATGGTATGATTATAGTACCCCATCACGAGGAAAGGAATCCGTATTATGAAAAAAATACTTGCCGTCGTCTGCTTTCTCCTTCTTGCCGCCGCGCTGACCGCCGTCGCTTCCGCCGAGGACGTCCGCGTCGGAGACGTGTACAGCTCGCAGATCCTCGCCACGGTGGACGGGCATCCGATCCCCTCCTACAACATCGGCGGGCGTACCTGCGTCGTCATCGAGGACCTCGCCTATTACGGTTTCCGCGTCGTATGGGATCCGGAAAACGGGATCATTTCCGCCGTCTCCGCCGACGTTCCGACGAATTACGCCAAATACGCCGCCACCGCGCGCGGCAAGGGCAGCAGCATCGTCGGCGCCGTATATGAGACGAAGATCGTCGCCCGCGTGAACAATCTGCCGGTGACCTCCTACAACATCGGCGGCTACACCTGCGTCTGCATCGAGGAACTCGGCGACCTCGCCGGTTCCCCCTCCGCCATGTACGGCTACTCCAAATATTACATGAACGCGCAGTGGGATCCGGAGAAGGGCATCATCAATCTCGGCACCTTCCGCATCACGCCGGACAGTGAGAATCCCATCGTCGCCGCCGGTCTCAACTACGGCTGCGTCTATACGGCGGGCGCCGACTACGGCACCGTTTCTTTCGGCACGAAAGCGTATTACAGCGACTTCCGCGGGGCGATCAACAGGGTCCTCCCGCTCTACTACGTCCGCAACAACGGCACGTTCATGGAGTACGTGCTCGCGTATGCGTCCCCCTTCGGCGTCCACTTCGTCACGGATCTGACGGAGGCGCTGATCGAGGAGGAGAGCCACGACTACGAGAGCATCGCGGCGGTGCTGCGCAACGAGCCCGGCTTTGAGACGATCACCTATATGACGACCGGCGAGGAGGCCGCTCTGTACGGCGCCTACGTCTACGGCGACCGCCGCGTCTATTCTCTGCGCGTCATCGATTCGAACGGCAACGTGATCGAGCTGCTCGACGACCTGTGGGAGATCGACGCGGCGGAGATCACCTTCCCGTGCAGCGAGATCACGTTCAACCGCACGAGGACGAGCCTTCTCTTCTCGCTCTCCTACGGCGGCCGCCTCTATCATTATGAGTTCGATTTCCTGACGGGAGAGCTCGACCGCATCGACTGAGCGCTTTCTCATCCCGCGTGCCGGACAGGCTCCGCCGCGCTCTCATCGGAGGATACCGTCCATGACCTCGTACATCCTTGCGCTCGACGAAGGGACGACCAGCGCGCGCGCCATTCTCTTTGACCGGAGCGGCGCCGTCGTCTCCTGCGCGCAGCGCGAATTTCCGCAGTCCTATCCGAAGCCCGGCTGGGTCGAGCAGGATCCGCTCGAGATCTACGCGGCGCAGTACGCGACGCTGACCGAGGCGGTCACGCGCTGCGGCGCCGATCCTGCCGCGATCGCCGCCATCGGCATAACGAACCAGCGGGAGACCGTCGTCGTCTGGGACAAGACGACCGGCCGTCCGCTCACCCCCGCCATCGTCTGGCAGTGCCGGAGGACGGCGGACGCCTGCGAGCGGCTGACGCGCGAGGGGCTCGCCCCGATGCTCCGCGAGAAGACGGGGCTCCGCCCGGATGCGTACTTCTCCGCCACGAAGCTCGCGTGGATCCTCGAGCACGTCGAGGGTGTGCGCGCGGCGGCAGAGGAGGGAAGAGCGCTGTTCGGCACCGTCGACACGTGGCTCCTCTGGAAGCTGTCCGGCGGGACGATCCACAAGACGGACGAAACGAACGCCTCCCGCACGATGCTGTACAATATCCATACGCACGACTGGGACGAGGAGCTGCTTTCGCTCTTCGGGATCCCGCGCGCGATGCTGCCGACGGTCCATCCGTCCGGCGCGTTTTACGGGAACGTCACGCTCTTCGGCGTATCGGTGCCGGTCTGCGCCATCGCCGGGGACCAGCAGGCCGCCCTCTTCGGGCAGGGCTGCTTTGCGGCGGGCGACGCGAAGAACACCTACGGGACCGGCTGCTTTCTGCTCGTACACTGCGGGGAGACGCCCGTCGCCTCCCGCGCCGGGATGCTGACGACCTGCGCCGCCGTACTGTCCGGCGAGCGTCCGCAGTATGCGCTGGAGGGGAGCGTCTTCGTCGGCGGCGCCGTGATCCAGTGGCTCCGCGACGCGATGGGACTCATCCGCGAGACGCGCGACAGCGAATACTTCGCCTCGAAGGTGCCGGACACCGCCGGGGTCTACGTCGTGCCCGCCTTCACGGGGCTCGGCGCGCCGTATTGGGACATGTACGCGCGCGGCACGATCGTCGGCATGACGCGCGCCTCCGGGCGCGATCATCTGATCCGCGCGGCGCTCGAATCGATCGCCTATCAGACGGACGATATCCTCCGCGCCGCCGTCGCCGATACGGGGCTGCCCCTCACGCGGCTCCGCGTGGACGGAGGCGCGTCCGCAAACCGCCTGCTCATGCAGTTCCAGGCGGATCTCTCCGGCACGGAGGTCGTCCGCCCCGCCTCCGCGGAAGCGACGGCGCGCGGCGCGGCGTATCTCGCCGGGCTGACGTGCGGCTTCTGGGAGGACCGGGAAGCGCTGCGCGCGCACTTCGCGGACTCGACCGTTTTTACCCCGCGGATGTCCGAGGAGGAGCGCGCCGCCCGGCTCGCCGGATGGCACCGCGCCGTGCGCGCGGCGTCCGCCTGGGCCGCCGACCGGGGTGCGGAGTGAGAGAAAACCTGTCGTGATACAAAAAGATCCTGCCCGATCGGCAGGATCTTTTGTATTTCGGCGTCTTCTATTTCTTTGCGAGCAGACGGTCTCTTTTCTGCCTCGTTTCCTCCACGACCGTTTCCTCCGTGAAGCCCCATTCGTCCCTCAGATTACAGAGGATCCGGTCGTATACGGCGGCGGCCTTTTCGTACTCGCCCGTGATCTCACAGATCAGCGCGATCCCTTCGAGCGCGTCCGTGAAGCGCGGCTTCTCTTCCTCTTCCGCGGCGTAGGACGCCTCGTAGCACGCAATCGCTTCCTCGTATTCGCATTTGCGCGCGTGATACTGCGCCGCCTCGAAGAGGAAACCGCCGTCGCCGGCGTACTTCGTCATGCCTTCGGCGATGATCGCGTCCGCCGCCGCCTCGTCGTAATCGGCGAGCGCGATATGCGCCGCGTATACGTCCGCCAGAAACTCCTTGGAGGCGGGCAGCGCGCGGTACTCCGCCAGATACCGCTTCGCCTCTTCGGTACGGTGATCGGCGATCAGATTGTCGAGCAGATAACAGTACGGCAGCGGCGAACGCGCTCCCGCGCTCCCGTCCGCGATCAGCTCCTTATAAAAGTCGATGACGCGGCTGTGCTGGGATACGTTCCAGTCCCACGTATACTGTCCCTCCGCCCGGTCGAGCAGCCACTGGCAGTCCTTGATCTCCGGGGCGAGGCGGATCGCCTCCCGCGCGCAGCGGCTCGCTTTCCGTCCGTCGGATTCCATGCGGTGATGGTACAGGTGCCCGAGCAGGCTGAGGACGCGGCGCCGGTCGCCGCCAGCGGCGAGCTGCGTTTTCAGAAAATCCTCGTATTCCCAGAAAAGCTCGCCCGGGAGCTCGCTTTCCGTATCCATGCGGCTTTCGATCCGGAGCAGCTTCTGCTCCGCGCTCAGATCGAACAGTTCGTCGATGCTCACGCCGAACACCTCCGCCAGCGCCGGAAGAAGGGCGACGTCCGGCATGGATACGGCGTTCTCCCATTTGGATACGGACTGCGCGCTCACACTGAGCCGCTCGGCGAGCTGTTCCTGCGTCATCCCCGCCCTGCAGCGAAGTTTTTTGATAGTTCGTCCCATTTCCATGGTATCGTACCTCGTCGTTCGTTCTTTCGGGATCCCGGACTCTATTATAGCCGATTTCCGCCGAAATGGCAATAACGCGTTTGTATCGCCGCCTCAACCGGCGGGCGAGAAGGGAAGAGAAATCAGAAAAAGGACTTGCGAACGCAAGTCCTTTTCTTTTTGGCTGAGAATGAGAGATCCGGGGAACTCCGGTTTTGCGCTGTGTACAGCGCAGGCGCCGCACAGCGCCGCAAAACCTTATCATCCGTGCGCCTTCGGCGCCCGGATGAGGAGCTCAGATCGCGCAGTTTTTCGTGAAAACCAAAAGAAGCCCCGAGGGACACTTGCCATATAGCAGATGTCCCTCGCGGTTTGTTTACGGGTTTGGTGCGACTGGGGCAATAATAATTAACTCGTTTTTCAACTCTAACAATCAAGGCGGGGAGCAATCCCCGCCTTGATTTATGAAGATTTTATTTTGCCTTTTCCTCTAACGCATTTACGATAGCAACAAAGCGCTTATTATCTCGGATAACGTCATACCGTGATGCTTTCATATGGTCGAGCATATACCAACTCTGATTATGCTCCGTCCATTCGTGAACATCCTTTCCGTGTTCCGGGTAGATCAGCTTGTCGGTAAAGATGGACGAATAGCTTTTTCCGTGATCCTCCTCATAGGAGTGGTCATAAGCGAGCGCATGCGCGCACATGGATTCGAGCGCGTCGAGTGTTTCGCCCTCCTTCCCTTGAGCGATGAGATATGTCGAAATCAGCCAGTAGTTCCACTCCAGCGTTGTATGATGGAACATCAGATTTTCTCCATAGATCATCCGATAGAGCTCGTTTGAAGTTTTGAGCATTTCGATCTTCTTGTCCCACGTCGACGGGTCGTTCGGAAGGTCTTCGTTCAAGACGAGCGACTTCATGGCGAACCCCAAATAAACCGTAAGTTTGCCGATCTCGTCCTGAATGTACCATTCGGTTTTGCCGTCACCGACCCCCTGCTCCATCGCGAATTCACGGCAGTATTTCATCGGTGCGAGCAGCTCCGCCGTCTCAAGCGCTTTTTCCGGATTTCCGCAATCCTTGTAGATCGCGATCAGGGTGCAGACGGCGTCATGCCGGATATCCGAATCCCGGCTGTTTTCCATCAGCGTCCGCAAGAGAACCTCGGCTTCGTCCCGTGCTGCTTCGTCACGGTTTTCCGACCAACGATAATAGAGACAGGTGGCGAGATGGGATTTGATCTCTTCGTCTCCTGGGAAGTGAATGAGAGATTCCCGGGCAAAGCGGATCCGCTCGTCCGTGGTACCGACCTCAGAAAGGCGGTTCAATTCTTTGTGAATACGGTTGAGCTTTTCCTCCCGCTCAGATTTCCGGTAGCCGATCAGTTCATCAATACTCACGGCGAAGAAATCGGCGATTTCGGGCAGAAGTTCGATATCGGGGTACCCGCCTTCTCCTTCCCACCTTGAGATTGCCTGCGGGGTCACTCCAACTGCCGCAGCCAATTCTTCCTGTGTTACTTTTTGTTCTTTTCTTAGTT
>JAEEGL013936736.1_pt1 | contig 46173 bp, 31 predicted proteins | sample 9134231 | NCBI WGS metagenome assembly JAEEGL01 (sample SAMN16246548, study PRJNA631951) | gut metagenome | biome: gut microbiome; feature: rumen; material: fiber-attached | host: Bos | place: Iran: Karaj | collected 2018-10 | reverse complement strand
CGTGCGCTACTTCCTGAGCATCAACGCCGACTGCCTGCCGGAGAATGCCGTACAGGGCGAGAAACGCACCTACCGGAGCCTGAGCATCGACGGCGATGAATTCGAATTCAGCCAGGGCTTCACGGAGCTCCACACGTTGAGCTACCAGAAGATCCTCGCGGGCGAAGGTTTCCGCATCGGGGAGGCGCGTCCCTGCATCGAGATCGTCAGCCAGATCCGCAATGCGACACCCATCGGCCTGAAGGGCGACTACCACCCGCTGGCCAAACTGCCGCTTTCGCCGCACCCCTTCGGCTGGACCGACAACAGATAATGCATCCTTTCCGGAAACTGCTTCTGATATCCCTGGGCCGGGCTGACTCCTTCGAGAAGACGCCTACGCACAGGGATTGGCTCATGATGTTTGACATGGCAAAGAAGCAGACCCTGCTGGGTGTGCTGATGGAAGGAATCGAACGCTTGCCCCTAGAGCAACGGCCGCCGGATAGCATCTATAACAACTGGTGCGATCTGACGGATAAGATCAGCCAGATCTACCGTCTTCATGAACGTCGGACTCAGGAGCTTTCCGGGATCTTGGAAAGACTCCATCTCCACGGCTGCATTCTCAAGGGAACCGGCCTGGCACGTCTCTATCCTATCCCCGAGCACCGGACATGCGGCGATATCGATGTTTGGGTCAAGGGCACACACGACAGCATCTTGAAGGCTTTTGACTCAGCCGGATACGGAATCGGTGATATCCTGTATCAAGAATGCAAGGTCGGGCTCTTCAAAGATGTAGTCGTCGAAGTGCATTTCCACCCGAGCAAGATGTATTCTCCCTTCCGCAATCTCCATTTGCAGCGGACCCTGGAGGCCCTCTCCCCCATTCGGGACGATGCGACACTGACTTGGCCGGAGGCGCGTTTCAATGCAATCTTTTGCATGGCACACATGTACCGGCACTACTTGGAGGGCGGACTGGGACTGCGGCAGATGATGGATTATTATTATGTGCTGCAGCAACTTTCTCCCGAAGACCGGGGGCCGGTCATGCGGCAGTTAAGATGGCTAGGAATGGGCTGCTTCACGGCCGCCATGATGCTTTCCATGCAGTTTAATTTTGGTCTGGAAGACGAGTATTTGCTCTGTGCCCCAAACCGTAAACTGGGCCGCAAACTGATCGAAGACGCTATCTCCATGGGCAATTTCGGCATCATGGACAAACGGAACCGTCCAAAAGCCGGCGAGAGCCGTTTCGGCCGTTTCCTGCGCAAAAACAAGCGCGTCTTCTCCAATCTCAAATTCTACCCCGGCGAAGTGATCTGGTCCCCCTTCGCCCGCCTCAGCCAATTCGGCTGGCGTCTCTTCAAAGGCTTTCTTTAGCCTTCCCCCACTTTCTTACCTTTCCCGATGTCCGGCATCAAGCGCCGGACCGCCTTGCTGTGTGAATAAAAGCGGCCGGCGATAACGCGCACGACGGTATAAGCCGGGATTGCGACAAGCATTCCGACGGCTCCGCCGATTCGGGCGGCGATCAGCAGGACGATGAAGATCTCCAACGGCGTGGACTGAATGCTGTTGGAGTAGATCACGGGCTGGTAGAAGAAATTGTCCACCAGCTGCGTGCCGAACATGATGGCAAACACCAGCAAGGCGAACCAGCCCAGGCCAATGTCCAGACCCACGCCGGCGCCGTATTTCAGGATCACGCAAAGGACCACGCCCAGCACCTCTCCGATCAGCGGACCGACGTACGGGATCAAATTGAGAATCCCCGCGATGAAGGCGATACCCAAGGCATAATTGACCCCGATCCGGGCAATCAGCCAGAGGCCCAAGAAATCCAGCAGGGCCACACCCAGCATCTCGATCACCAAGCCGCCGAAATAGCGGGAGAGCAGATGCTCAATATCCAAGATAGCCTTATCTACGGATGCTTCCAAACGATCCGGAACCAAGGCGCCAATGATCTTGCGGAAGAGATGATCGTCCTTAATGAAGAAGAAAGCGATGAACAGCGAAGAAAAAATCCCGACCGCGGTGCTCACCACGGCAGAGGCTACCGAGCCGATCATTCCGGACACATTGCTCACGCTGGTCACCTCTTTGAGCTGGCCGATCAGGAACTTAATCACATCAAAATCTGCGCCTAACGAAGGGAACAACCCGATCAGCCAGCCGTTGATCTTGTCGATGAAACTATAGTCCGGGACCCCGCGGCTGGTGAAGAGCGAAGCGTCCCGCACGATCCCCGTCACTACCGGGATGACCTGCGTGACGATCAACACGACAAAGCCCACCTCCACCAACAGCGTCAGGACCGCAAGCAGCCAGTCCGGTGCAGTCCGCCCCTTGATCTTGAACTCCCGGAGCAGCCGGATCACCGGCTGTCCGATCAGCGAGAGCACGAAGGCGGCTATGATATAGACCAATACGCTGCGGAAATACCAGCACAGGGCAGCTATGATGGCAAAGATGCCTAGTTTGATCAGGTATCCGGCGAGTTTGTCGATGTTTCGTTCCTGTTCCATATTTCAAAGATACAGTTTTTTTTGATATCAAAAACGCCGTATCTTTGCGACCGCAATGGAAACCACCCTCGAAGGCCATTACAGCTATGGACGCTTGATCCGATCCTGCGTGCCGCTCGTGACGATGATGATCGTGACGAGCATCTACAGCATCGTGGATGGGCTCTTCGTCTCCAACATCGCCGGCACGACCGCCTTTGCGGCGCTGAACCTGATCTGGCCGGCCCTAGCCGTCGTAGGAGCCCTGGGGCTGATGGTCGGAACGGGCGGCAGCGCCCTGGTTTCCAAGACTTTGGGCGAAGGCGATCCGGATCGGGCAGACCAGATCTTCTCCATGCTGGTCCTCTTCACGCTGCTGCTCTCCGGGCTGCTGGCGATCCCCTTGCTGATCTGGATGGAACCCCTGGCCCGGCTTTTGGGCGCGGAAGGCGAGATGGTCCGGCAGTGCGTCATCTACGGCCGCATCTGCGCCGCCGGGATGCCGGCCTTCATGATGCAGATGGCGATGCAACCCTTCTACATGGTGGCCGGGAAACCACAACTGGGCACCATCCTTTCCATTGCCTGCGGCGTGACAAACATGGCGCTGGACGCGCTCTTTATCCTCGGCTTCGGCTGGGGCATCGGAGGGGCGGCCGCCGCCTCCATGATCGCCTGCTGCGTGGGTGGGTTCTATCCCCTCCTGTTCTTTGCCCGACGGAAACGAGGCCTGCATCTCGTCCGTGCCCGTTTCGAGCGCGCTCCCATCCTCCAGGCTTGCAGCAACGGCCTCTCCGAGTTTGTCGGCAACATCGCCTTCAACGTCCTGGCGATGTGCTACAATCTCCAGCTGATGCGCTTCTACGGGGAGAACGGCGTTGCCGCATACTCGGTTATCCTATACGTCGGGTACATCTTTTTCGCCATCTTCAACGGCTACAACCTGACCGTGATGCCGCTGGTCGGCTACAACTACGGCGCCGGCGACAAGGCCGAACTCCGGAGCCTTCTGGGCAGGAGCCTGCGCCTGATGTTCTGCCTGGGAGTCCTCCTCGCCGGAGTGGCCCAGCTGATCGCCGGGCCGGCCGCCCGCCTTTTCGTCGGGTACGATGCAGATCTCACGGCGCTGACCATCCATGCCACGCGTCTTTTCATGCCCAGCGTCCTTCTGAGCGGCCTGACCCTCTTTGTTTCTGCCTGGTTCACCGGGCTCAACAACGGACCCGTTTCTGCCGTGGCCTCCTTTTCCCGCTCACTCGTCTTCGAGCTGGGTGCTGTCTTCCTTCTTCCCGCCCTTTTCGGCATGGAGGGCATCTGGTTCTCCGCCGACATCGCCGAGTGTTGCTCCCTGCTGCTCGGTGCCTGGCTCCTTCTCCGCTTCCGTTCCCGCTACGGCTATTAAAAAAGCCTCCCTCCGAAGAGAGAGGCTTGGTAAAGCCATAAAGCCGAAAAACTAGCTCAAATCGGCGCGAGCCATCGCGTCCTTGTAGTACTTCTGGTTGACGAAGACGTCCTCCTTGTAAGGATTGATGTGACGCTTCTTGGACACAGAAATGATGTAGCAGAGGGCGATGACATTGGTAATGAGAGCCAAGGCGCTGATGATCAGCATCATCGACGGATTGGCCGCAACCGTATCTACGGTAGTGCCCACGACGGCGGCATCTCCACCTGCAGCCTCATAGATCTGCTTGATGGTCTCGACACCCTGCGGGTACTGCACCGGCAGGACGGCCCAGCTGAACCACTGCTGTCCGTTCTTGAAGGTCTCCTGGAAGAGCGGGAGCACCTGCGCGAACATGCACCAGATCGCCAGGGTGTTGGCGCGGTTCATGATCCAGCCGCCACGGTTCCACAGAAGGGCCGCGATGGTCGGAGCCAGCAGCAGGGCGATACCGCAATACCAGCTGTGCGTAGGAAGGCAGTTATAGGTGTAGGCGAAATTCCAGATGTCATAGATCACGATATAGACCCAGGTCATGTCGGGCCAGATCATGTCTTTCTTGTCCTTGGAAGCCCAAACGCTCCACCAGGCCGTCATACAGAGGATGTTGAGGATACCGGCGATGCCGTTCATCACGTTGTGCCAGCCACCATCGAGCCACACGCCTTCGCTGGAGAGCCACCATTTGTTCCAGCCGTTCATGGCGGACTCAAAGTCGGAAGCGACCGCAATCAAGATGTTGATAGCCACGATGATGAAGGGGAAAGGCTTGAACCAATGCTTGGCACCGATTCCCCATTTGTACTTGATCATCATGAAGCCGATACAGCCCGTCAGCGCAGCATAGAGCTTGGCATAGTGGAACCAGCCGTTCATGTACAGATGCGTCTGGTTGTTCAGCGCCCAGCTGGCACCGACGCGCGCACCGATGGCGATGGCCACGAAGTAAGCGGTCAAAAGGGCCGGAATGACAAAGAACATGATCGCGCCACCGGCTTTGGTACGGCGGGCGAACTCATTCAAGAGAATGAGGCCGACCAGGACGGCCAGCAGCATTCCCCATTGCGAAAGGGCGTTTGCCCCATAAACTTGGAAGAACATAAACTTAAGTATTAGTTATAAAGAGTTATTTGGTAGATAATCGGGCTTGGTTGCGCTCCTTGAGCAAGGCCCAGAAAACCCAGGCCGCCGTCAGCGCCAGCGACATCGGCACGCCGACCGTAAGCATTTCGCGGAGCATCACACCCCCGCCACCCACGCTGTTCAAGGCAGTGAAGAAAGGGAAACGCCAGGTCAGTTCGCCGTTGATCACATGATCCACGATGAGCATCAAGGTTCCGCCCCAGAGCATCTTCTCCAGGTCGGGTAGGTGGCGCAACAGCGCATGGCCGTCAGAACCGGCTTTTGTCTTGCGATAGACGGTGGTCGCGACCGCCTGCGCCAAAGGAACGAGAAAACAACACATATTCGTCAGGATTGAATAATAAATCAAGGGACTTCGATGGAAGCGATTTCCACTTCGTTGCCCCGCAGAAGCCAGGTCTCGGGGCTTCCGCAATGGGGGCAGGTTTTTCCGTATCGGACCGTCTCATACTCACGCCCGCAGCCATCACAATGCGTCACGGCCGGGATCGTATGGACCTTCAGCTCGCAGCCTCGGAGCATCTCCTCCTTATCGGCAGCCCAGCGCCAGCAGTCCTGCAAGTAATGCGGGACAATGGTAGACACTTCGCCGATGTTCATCACCACGGCGGAAACATGCTCCACGCCGTGCTCGGACGCCGCTTGCTTGACGTCTTTGATGATATAGAAGACGATCCCGAGCTCGTGCATGCTAGCCTTTCTTGTTGAACAGGATCTTGCCTGTCCGCTGGATCATATACGGGAGAATGCCACTGAACTTGTCCTCGGAAGTGCGCATGACGCTGGCCTCCGGGTGCTCGCGGTGCAGGTGGATGGCGTCGAAGGCGCATTTCGTCGTACAGACGCCGCAGCCGATGCAGCGGTTCTCATCCACCACGGATGCGCCGCAGCTGAGGCAGCGGGCGGTTTCCTTGCGTACCTGCTCTTCCGTCAGGGTGCCGTGGTACTCGCTGAAGCGGTCGCTGACAGGCACGTCGCCGGCCTCATGGCGTGAGGAGTTGTCATACTGCTCGACCACGATGTCCTGCTTGTTTAATTCAATGAAGTCGCGGCGGTTGCGGCCGATGGTCATGTGGCCGTGCTGCACGAAGCGATGCAGCGACTCGGCAGCCTCCTTACCGGCGGCAATCGCATCGATGGCGAACTTCGGTCCCGTATAGACATCGCCGCCAACGAAGATATCGGGCTCAGCCGTCTGGTAGGTCAGCTTGTCCGCGACCGGATAGACACCCCGGAAGAACTCGACCTTCGTGTCTTTCAGCAGATCCTTTAGCACAACGGTCTGGCCGATAGCAAAGATGACCAGGTCCGCATCGAGCGTAATCAGCTCATTCTCATCATATTCCGGAGCAAACTTATGCTCGGCGTTGAAGACGGAGGTGCATTTCTTGAAGACGATCCCCTCGACCTTATCGCTGCCCAGGACCTCCTTCGGGCCCCAGCCGGGATTGATGACCACGCCGTCCTCGCGAGCTTCGCGGCGCTCTTCCGGGGATGCGGGCATGATGTCTTCGGTCTCGAGAGAGAGCATCGTGACCTGGGAAGCGCCGCTGCGCAGGGCGACACGGGCCGCATCGATGGCCACGTTGCCACCGCCCACGACCACGACCTTGCCGGACACCGGCAATTTGCCGCAATTGGCGTCATGGAGGAAATCGATGGCTGTCGTCGTGCCTTTCAGCGTCTCGCCGGGGATCCCGGGCAAACGGCCGCCCTGGCAACCGATGGCCACATAGAAGCCCTTGTAACCCTGCTCCCGGAGCTGGGCGATAGTCACATCTTTTCCGACCTCCACTCCACACTGGATGTCCACGCCGATCTCACGCATGATATCGATCTCTGCATCAATGACTTTCTTGTCCAGCTTATAGGACGGGATGCCATAACGAAGCATGCCGCCGGGCGCCTCGTTACGCTCGAAAACCGTCGGCTTGTATCCCATCGTTGCCAGGTAGTAGGCGCAGCTCAGGCCGGCGGGACCGCCGCCGATGATGGCGATCTTCTCTTCCCAGCGATCCTGTACATTGGAGCAGATGTTGACCTCCGGGACGAAGCGCGTCTCGGAGTTAAGATCCTGCTCGGCGATAAACTTCTTGACTGCATCGATGGCGATCGGCTGGTCAATGGTACCGCGGGTACAGGCATCCTCACAACGACGGTTGCAGATGCGTCCGCAGACGGCCGGGAAAGGATTCTCGCGCTTGATCAGTTCCAGCGCCTCGGTGTATTTGCCTTCGGCGGCCTTCTTGAGATAGCCCTGAACGGCGATGTGCGCCGGACAAGCGGTCTTACAGGGAGCTGTGCCGGTAGGATAACAGTTGATGCGGTTGCGGTCGCGATAGTCCTCGGTCCATTTGTGGGGACCCCACTTCGTGGCATCGGGGAGTTCCTGCTTGGGATAGGTCTGGGGACCGCTCTTGGTGCAGAGTTTCTGGCCGAGCTTGACGGCGCCGGCAGGACAGTATTCTACGCAACGACCGCAAGCGACGCAGTTCTTCGGGTCCACCTTCGCCACGTAGGCGCTGCGGGACATATTGGGGGTATTGAAGAGTTGCGACGTACGCAAGGCGTTGCAGATCTTGACATTACAGTTGCAGATCGCGAAGATCTTCCCTTCCCCGTCGATGTTGGTGATCTGGTGGACGAAGCCATGGTCTTCAGCCTTCTTCAAGATGGCCATCGCCTCATCGTAGGTGATATAATGGCCGCGGCCGGTCTCAGCCAAGTACTCGGCCATGTCGCCGACACCGATGCACCAGTCGCGGTAATCGTCGGCGCAGCCCTCTTCCAGCTTCTTGCGCCCATAACGGCAGGAGCAGATACCCACGGCAAGATGGCCTTCGTAGCGCTTGAGCCAATACGAAATGTGCTCGATATCAACGGACTGGTTCTCCAGGGAAATCGCCTTCTCAACGGGAATGACGTGCATGCCTATCCCGGAGCCTCCCATCGGGACGCTCGGAGTGATCTTTTCCAGGGGAAGGAAAGTCATCCGCTCGAAGAACATCGCCAGTTCCGGATGCTTATCCATCAGTTCCACATTCATATTGGTGTACTCCGCACTGCCGGGCACGAACATCGGGACCCAGTAGATGCGGTCTTTCCGTTCATAGCTGGTGCCGGGTACAGGGCCGTCCTTGGTGTATTTGTCCCCATAGTCGTACTCCAACATGCCGAAGTAAGCCAACTTGTCCAGGAGCGCGTCGAAAGCCTCCTCGGACGAGGCATAATGCTTCTGGCGGTTCATCGCGTGGAGTTGCTCGCGCGTCCAGTGTTTACGGACCTTGAACGGGCTGCCGGGCAGCATATCCAGCAGCAAGTCCAACGAAGCTTCGCGGGTGATGGGATCCATCTCATCCTCGAAAATGCAAGCCAGGCCCCAGTACTCGGGGCCGTCGGTATCCATCTTGATTTTGCCGGGGATGCGGTCCGTGACATGGCGAACCAACTTGATCAGTTTCGGATTGGGATTCTTGTCTCCTTTGTGTTTAGGGACAAAGAGCGTTGACATTTCAGGCATAGTCGGTGTCAGGTCTTATTGAGTAAATAATTGATTATTCGTTTTTCCAGGCCCGGACGGCTGCGATGAGCCAGTCAGCGAAAGCATCCACGCCCTCCCCTGTCTTGGCGCAGATGGGCAGGACGGTTGCCTGAGGGTTGCGCCGGCCGATATACTCCTTGCACTTCTCCAGGTCGAAATCGAAATAGGGCGCCACATCCATCTTATTGATGAGCACCAGGTTACAGACAGAGAACATGAGGGGATATTTCAGCGGCTTGTCATCCCCCTCGGGCACGGAGAGAATCATGGCGTTGCAGACGGCGCCGGTGTCGAACTCTGCCGGGCAGACGAGATTGCCGACGTTCTCCAGGATGACCAGATCGAGTCCTTCCAGATCGAGGTTATCCAAGCCCTGCCGTGTCATCTCCGCATCGAGGTGGCACATGCCGCCGGTATGGAGCTGGATGGAAGGGATGCCCGTCGCGCGGAGAATCTTGACAGCATCGACATCGCTGTCGATATCAGCTTCCATCACGGCGACGCTGAGGCGATCCTTGATCCGGTTCAAGGTCTGGATCAGGGTCGTGGTCTTGCCGCTGCCGGGCGAGGACATCAGATTGAGTAGAAACACACCTTTTTCTTTGAGATCGGAGCGCAGCGCATCGGCGGCGCGGTCGTTGTCTTCGAAGACACTTTTCTTGATCTCAATGATCTTGGGAGTGGGTTCGGTCATTGGTTTTCGTTTTAGTATGTAAAGGTAGGCATTTATTCCATTCTAACCAAATCTTCCGGCACGGAAGCACCCTACCCCACCCAGGACTGTCATTTGCTTTTTCAGGCCTGAATCACTATCTTTCGCATCAAAGAATCCGCTTTATGAAACGACTGACTCTTCTGGTGACCCTGCTCGCCCTTTGCACCGGCCTTTCCGCCCAGGACCCGGACTTGTATTATTTCGGTATCACGGATGGCCATATCTTCTGGCAGATGGAGTATGACAACAGTCCGCTGTCACAAGCGGAACTCGCTGATGTACTGAAGGGAAAGGATCTGCTCACCCAGTTGGATGCCTCCACGCCCGGACTGATCACGGCCAAACTCCCCATGCATACGATCCGCTATGAAGGAGCCGGCATCCGTCCCGAGCATACCGAGATCCTGCTCACGGGTGCGCAAGTGTCTGGGGATGTCGTCATCCGCCTCTCCGAAGGTCGCTACACCGCCCGGGTGGAGCACCTGGTACTGAAGATGGCCCGCCCTTCCACGCAAGGCGGTATCGACGGTACGCACCCCTTCGAGTATCATTTCAAGCATCATTGGGGGATCATCAAGAATACCCTCTTCAACACCTATCTCGCGGCAGCTTTGGACTATGAGTTCAACCATCTCTTCCTCGCAGCACCAGCGAGCGAAGACAACGCTGAAGCAGAAACGGCCGCCGCCGAAAAGCCAAGCCCCAACCCGTACCAAACGTATTCCAAGCCTGCGACCTCGCGCGTAACCCTATCCCCAACCACGACAGAAGCGAGTCTTGTCCTTCCCGCCGGCGTCACCGTTTATGATCTTCGGAACGGAGAAGCGCTCGAGCCGCGGGACGTATCCAAAGCCGACGGTTTCTATGGGCAGTGGCAGTGTCAGATCTTCGACAGCAACCAATCCGTCTCGTTCGTCTGTTTCAATCCGGAGGCTTTCCAGACCCAGATTGTAAGCGCCGAACGGGAAGCGGCGGATAGCACGGAGGCACTATGCCAGCGCTACCAAGCCATCGCCGGCATCAACGGCAGTTACTTCAACGTTCGGGAGCGGACGTCTATCACCTTCCTCAAAGATGAAGGAGCGGTGGTGTATGCCGACAACCAAGCCCCACAAGCCAACGGGCTGGTCGCGGTGGAAGGCCCTCAGGTCCGCTTCGCAGCCTGCGAAGAAAAGGCTTTTGAGGATCCCGCTGCCGTTGCGGAGCCGGATGTAATGGTCAGCGGCCCGGTCCTGATGGCGGACGGCAAAATGAAGCATTATCAGGCTGATACGCCTGAGCAACAGCTATTCTACATGCGCCGGCAACCGCGTTCGATCGTCGGGAAAGATGCGCGCGGTGCGGTCTGGCTCATCGCCGTGGACGGCCGCGCAGAAGGTCACGGGGAAGGAATGTCCATCACGGAAGCGGCAGCCTTGAGTTGGAAGTTGGGCCTGGTCGAAGCCCTCAACCTGGATGGCGGAGGCTCTTCCACCCTCTGGGTCCGCCCCGCCGGCGTGCTCAACCACCCCTGCGACAACCGCCAGTTCGACCCCTATGGCCAGCGCGTCGTCCCCAATGCCATCCTGGTTCAATAGCGCCCCAGCCAGCACGTCATGAAAGAAAAAAGGTCCAGCCGAAACTGGACCTTTTTTGTGGAGATAAGGGGACTCGAACCCCTGACCTATAGATTGCGAACCTATCGCTCTACCATCTGAGCTATACCCCCAATGGAAAGTGACTGCAAAGATAGCAAATCATTTGAACAAATCAAGGATAAAAGTTATTTTTGCTTTATGAAAGCCTCCAGTGTCCTTCCGAGTCACCTCTTCACCCTCATCACGGTCACCCTGCTCTGCCTGATCCCTGTCTCCGGAGCGGGCGCAAATAAAGCCGCGTCGCTCCCTAAAACCCTTTCCGTCAACCGCTTCGGCGCAAAGCCCGACGACGGTAAAGACGACACCAAAGCCTTGCGCAAGGCTGCAAAATACTGCCGCGAACATCCAGGGACGACCCTGCTTTTCCCGGAAGGGACCTATCAGCTTACCGATCCTGCCGCCAAGCAATTGGAAGAGGAGGTGCTGGCCGGCAAACTCAGCGGCGCCCCCGAGAAGAAGATGTTTGTCCCCTACTATCCCTATGTCAAGGGACTGGACTTCTCCGGCTGCCGACAAGTAACCGTCAGGGCGAACGGAGCGAAACTGGAGTGCGATGGCTGGATGGAGCCCGTTTCCATCACGGGCTGCAGCGGTTTCACGCTCGAAGGCCTCACCATTGATTACAAGGTCCAGCCTCATTCGGAAGGAGTCATCGTCGATATCGAAGAGGACTGGTTCACCGTCGCATTCGATCCGGAACGGGAGATGCAGCGAAAGATGCCCATGTGCCGCCTCTGCATCTGGGATGCGCGCCATGGGATCGTCGCCCCCAAAGTCTTTGGCTTTTCCAAGCGGGAAGTCCTGCCCGGAAATCGCCTGCATATCAAAGGAAAGATGCCTGCAGACCTTCTCGGCCAGCGCATCGGCATGAGCCACAGCTTCCATTTCCGTCCTGCCGTCTTTATCGGCAGTTCGACCCAGACAAGGCTCAAGGACGTGACCATTCATTCGCAGCCCGGCATGGGCGTATTGGGCTTTGACAGTCAAGACATTACGCTTGAAGGAGTCCAAGTCATCCCGCGAGAAGGCAAATGCTTCTCCACCAACACCGACGCCACCCATTTCGCTGCTTGCGGCGGCCGGCTCACGATCGAGGGTTGCACCTTCCAGGGTCAGGGCGATGACGGGATCAACGTCCACGGCTATTACCATGACATCCTGGAGCGCAGCGATGATGGCTGGCTCCTGACCCAGCTCCAAGCCCCTACCTTCACTCATTCGCAGGAGACCGACGTGCCCCGCATCGGCGACACGATCGAAGTTACCCGCATCGCCACCCTCAAGCCCGAGCTCGTTACCGTAGTAGCCGACGTGCAGTGGGAGCCCCAGTCGCTCCAAGTCCGCGTGAAACTCCAGGACCCCGTTCCCGAGCCTTTCGGCGAATACTACCTTTTCAACGTCAGCAAGATCCCAACACTGGAATTCCGAAACAACCGCGTCCTGGGCAATTTCGCCCGCGGCGTCTTGTCCAAAGCCCGGCGCGTCGTGATCGAAGACAATTATTTCCAAGGCTGCTCCGGCACGGCGATCCATGTAGGCGCGGAGAGCGACTGGAAAGAGGGCACCTTTGCTGAAAAAGCGCTGATCCAACGCAACCGCATCGTCAACTGCGGCCAGAGCCGCGGGATGCAAGGCGATGCCTGCGGGATCGCCGTCATCATCGGAGCGCCCGACACGCAAGGCACCGCCATCCACGGCGCCGTAACGATTGAGGACAATGAGATCGTCTCCGAGCTTTACCACGCCAATTATGGCATTACCGTCGCCAACACCGGTTTACTTCTGCTGAAGGGGAATCGTGTCAGTGGCTGCAAGGGTGCCGTCCACCTACAGGAGGTCCACCAGGTCAATTTTGAATAACTCCCTACTACCTAACAATTTATGAAACTGCAAAAGTATCTTCGCTTAAGCGTCAGCTTGCTGGTCCTGCTGAGTTCCCTTTCCTTCGTCCGGGCCCAGCAGCCTTACTTCTCCCGCCCGGAGATGCCGGACCTGCTGCAATGCCTGCCGGCCCCGCCGGACACCAACAGTCCCGAGTTCGCCCGCGACATCATGCGCTACATGTGGGGCAAGACCCAGCGCCTGGATCCCGAACGGGCCGCCATGGCTGACCGCGACGCTATTTGGACCCGCGAGGCTTTGTTCGGCGCCTTCGATGAAGCGTTCGGCCTACATGTCAGCAAAGAAGATACACCCGCCATCTGGCGCGTGCTGGACAACAGCATCGCCACTGTGGACTCCATCCGCATCATCCCCAAACGCTTCTACCACCGCAAGCGCCCCTTCGAGCGCTTCAATGAGCCCCTCCTGACCCGATGGGAGGAAGACGAACTGCGCGGCGAAGGCAGCTACCCGTCCGGACATACGATGCGCGGCTGGCTGACAGCCCTGCTCCTCGCCCAGATCAATCCGGCCGGAGCCGATGCCCTGTTCGCCCGGGGCTGGGAATATGGAGTGAGCCGCGTCATCGTGGGGGCCCACTGGCAGAGTGACGTGGACGCAAGCCGCATCGGCGCGAGCATCGGCTATTCCCGCTTGCAGACCAGTCCCCTCTTCCGCGCGGAAATGAAAGCGGCACAGGAGGAGTTCCAGCGGCTGAAAGGGATCGAGCCGAGCAAAGAAGGCTGCCAGGAAGCCACGACTCATGGTTGTTGCCCCATGAAGGCCGCCGATGGCCGGGAATTCTTCGCTTCCCTGACGGAAGCGGTCCCGGACGCCATCTTGGAGATCCGCTACTTCAGCAGTTACAATTTCGTCGGCACGCGTGTGGACGGTTACCTCGCCCCCACGGCGCTGATGACCCGTCCTTCCGCCGACAGTCTCCGGGCCGTCAGCGACGACGTAATGGCGCTCGGCTACCGCCTCAAGATTTACGACGCCTACCGTCCGCAGCAGGCGGTGGATCATTTCGTCCGCTGGGCTGCCGACCTGTCGGACACCCAGATGAAATCCGCCTTCTACCCCGACCTGGACAAGAGCGTCCTCTTTGAGCAAGGGTACATCGCCGAGCAGAGTGGTCACACCCGTGGCTCCACCGTCGATCTTACCCTGGTGGATGCTGAAACCGGAAAGGAACTGGACATGGGCGGGACTTTCGACTGGTTCGGGCCCGAAAGCCATCCGGACTTCTGCGGTGATCCCGACACGCACAGCTACCAGCCGCTCCGGCGTTGCCAGAAGCGCAATCTCCGGGAAGGAGGCATCACGGCTGAGCAATTCGCCAACCGGATGATCCTCCGCGATGCCATGCTGCGCCACGGCTTCCGGCCCATCGACACAGAGTGGTGGCATTTCACACTGGCCAACGAGCCCTTCCCTGACACCTACTTCAATTTCCCGGTAAAATAAGACCTCTATGAGAACCTCGCCCGCCCTCCAGATCCTGGCAGGACTCTGCGTCTTCCTGTGCCTGGCCGGCTGCAAGCAGCATTCGACCACCCGGCCGATGACAGCCGCTCAACTGGCGCGCCAATTTGAAAATCCGGACACCCGTTACCGCCCCTATGTACGTTGGTGGTGGAACGGGGACCGCGTCGAGGCCGAGGAGTTGGTACGGGAACTCCATGTCCTGCAGGAAGCGGGGGTTGGCGGTGTGGAGATCAGCCCCATCGCTTTCCCCTCCGGCGCGGACACGTTGGACTGCCCAGCCCTGACTTGGCTCAGCGACGAATGGATCGCCTGCCTGCAGACCGTCTTCGACGAGACCAAACGCCTCGGGATGGGCTGCGACCTGCTGGTGGGCTCCGGCTGGCCCTTTGGCTCGGAAAGCCTGCGCCCGGACGAGCGCGCCTCGATCCTTGTGGCCGTGGCTAAGCCCCTCCAAGGCGGCCGGCGCAACGAAATTGCGGTGGGCGACCTGCTCCGCGAAGGGGCACCTGCCGTGACCATCGTCAACCCGGACATGACTTCGGAGGTCGTATCTTTGATGCTGGTCCCGGACCCGATTGGCGCGCTAGAAGAAGCGGTCGATGTCAGCGTCTTCTTGAAGGACTCTGTCCTTGTCCTGGACGTACCGAAAGGCGATTTCCAACTCCATGCCCTGATCCGTTACGACTCCTTTGCGAGCGTGATCAACGGGGCTCCGGGTGCCGCCGGCAGCCAGATCGATTATATGAATGCGGCCGCGATCCGGAGCTATCTGGACCGCATGGCAGACGGAATCGAGGCAAAAACCGGTCCCCTTTCTAAGCATCTTCGGGCCTTCTTTGTGGACAACATGGAGCTCGAAGGCTGCAACTGGACTCCCGACTTTGCCGAGGAATTCCAGCGCCGGCGCGGGTACGACATCATGCCCTGGTTCCCCTTCATCCTCTTCAAGATGGGGCGTCTGGGCGACGTTTCGAAATACATCTTCGGTGGGGCCAAGAGTCCGGCCTTCCAGGAGCAGGTCGATCGCGCCCGCTACGACTTCGAGATCACACGCATGGAACTCAATTACGAGCGCTATACACACACCTTCCTGGCCTGGTGCCGGGAGAAGGGTGTCCAATCCCGTGCACAGGCCTACGGGCGCGGTTTCTGGCCTTTGGATTCTTCGCTGGACTACGATATCCCGGAGGGAGAATCCTGGACGACGAACTGGCTGCGCCACCGCATCGGCGAAGAAATGGGCGACGAGGATTACCGCCGCGGACGAGCCTACACGATGGTCAATAAATACGTCTCTTCGGCTGCCCATATCGCCGGCAAGCGTTTGGTCAGTGCCGAAGAGATGACGAATACCTACCTGGTATTCCGCACGCCGCTGGAGTTCCTGAAAGTCGGCTCTGACATGGCCGCTTTCTCCGGAATCACGCATTCCGTTTGGCACGGCTTCAATTATTCGCCGCCCGAGGCGCCATTCCCGGGCTGGGTGCAATACGGTACCTTCCACAACGAGCGCAACACCTGGTGGCCCTATGTGCGCCATTTGAACGATTATCGTGCGCGGATGAGCACGGTGCTACAAAATGTCGATATGGTCACACCCATCGCGATTCTGCCGGCGAACGGAGACCTGTGGTCGGAACTAGGAGCACAGAATGAGCCTTTCCCGGTGCGCCTCAATACGCCGTGGACGTCCATCCTTTGGGAAGCCATCCACAAGAACGGTGGCGGGGCGGATTATGTCAGCGAAGGCGTTCTGCGGGAGGCTACGGTTTCAGACGGGCGTCTGATCTGCCGGACACGGTCCTATGAAGTGCTGTTCCTGGCCGGGCTGAAAGGAATCGATGAGGCGACGCTGGACAAAGTGGATGCGTTTGTACGGGGCGGCGGCCGGGTTTTCTGCGTCGGCGGATATCCCTGCAAGTCGCTGGGGCTGAAGGATTTTGAGATGCGGGATGCAGCAGTCCGGGCCAAGGTAGAAGCACTGGTGCAGGACTGCCCGGAACGCTTTATTTCTTTGGAGATGCCGGAAGGAGAAAGCGGCTGGCTGGAATGGTACACCGACGTGATGGGTCGCTACGAGCTGCCACATGACGTCACGGTCACCCGGCCGGATCGTTTCCTGCTCCAGAATCACTACCGCGGCGACGACGGGACCGACTGGTTCCTGCTGGCGAATGCTTCTTTCAGCGAGGCGCAAGAAACGGATCTGGTCTTTGCGCCGGCGATCTGCCGGTCACGGCATGCGGTCCTGTTCAACCCGGACGACGGCAAGCGTTATTCTTTGGAGATGAACGATGACACGCTCCACCTGCGCCTCGGGCCTTCAGAGACTGCCCTGATCGCCTTCTCTGACCGCCCGATGAAGGCCCCGGTTTGGGCCCCTGCCCCGCTGCCCACCCCCGATGTGGTTTTGGAGCATCCCGGCGGCCCCTGGAAGGTGACCTTAACCAATCCGCAGGTCGATACCGTCATTCGTTTCGAGGCCATCCCCGACAGCACCGGTATCCTCCCCGACCTCAAGGACACGCATCCCTCTTTCATGGGTACGGCCAGCTATCGCACAACGGTATCTCTTCCGGATCAGGAATTACCACGATGGCTGCACCTGGGAAAGGTTTGCGACATCGCCGAAGTCTGGGTCAACGGCCAGGAAGCCGGCCTCCGCTGGTGGGGCGATCCCGTCTTCGACCTCTCTAGCTTGCTGAAGCCCGGCGAAAATGAGCTGGAGATCCAGGTGACCACCCAGATGTGCAACTACATGCGCACCCTGACCGACAACTCCGCCGCCCGTCGCTTCACTCTCCGCCGCAACCACGAGCCCATCTCTGCCGGTCTCCTCGGCCCCATAACGCTTTATTAATCAATAATTTATACAAACATGAAACCCATCCAAACAGAAAAAGCACCTGCGGCCATCGGGCCGTACAGCCAGGCTATTGACAGCGGTGCAGGCCTTGTCTTTGTCTCCGGACAATTGCCGATCGATCCGTCTACGGGCGCCTTCCCAGAGGGCGGTGTCGCGGAACAGACGCGGCAGTCCCTGCTCAATGCCCGCGCCATCCTCCAAGAGGCCGGGCTGGATCTCTGCAACGTAGTGAAAACCACCGTTTTCCTGGCCGACATGGCGGATTTCGGTGCCATGAATGGGGTGTACTCCCAGTTCTTTGCAGCTCCGTTCCCGGCCCGTAGCGCCGTGGCTGTGAAAACCCTGCCGAAGGGCGCACTCGTTGAGATCGAGTGCATTGCTGCCCGCTGAGGCACTCCCGGCAAGAAACCGCCAGAAAGATAATCAGCGGTACAGGTCCGCAATGGCGGCGGCGCGGCGGCCCAGTTCGACGCGCAAAGACTCCGGGGCGAGGACTTCAAGTTCATCGCCTTGGGAGATAAGGTATTGGATGAAGTCGAAGGTGGGGATCAGCCGGAGGACAAAGCACGTCCCAGTCCCGGACGGATCGACTCCCAGGGCCTCAAGTTCAGAAACGGAGAGTTCTCGCTGAGAGGCGTGGATAGGGAGCGAACGGAGGAACTGGGCCTGGCGCTCCCCGGCACGAAGCACGATACGCTGCACCTCCTCCGAGGAATGAAAAATCCCGTAATTGTCTGCAAAGAAAGCGGCGGGATCAAAGTCCGGCGGATAATCGAATCGCTCCGCCGTCTCCCGCAGCGAAGTCACCCGGTCCAGGGCATAGACGTGCGGTGTATCCGGGTGGCGACCCGTGGGTCCGATCACGTACCAGCGCTGGGCAAACACCTTAACAAAATAGGGCTGCAACCAGGTCGTGTAAGGCTCTTCTCCCGTGAAGCGGGCGTACTGCATCTCCAGGACGATCCCGTCCCGCATCGCCCCGAGGATCCGGGCCAGATGGTGCTGTCCCGAAGGGATGTTTTCAAACAGGATACGGTCCCGCAGATCGCGGCTCTCCGTCAGGAGGTTATCCACGGCCAGGGTGTCCAGCAGCCAGGTCTGCACCCCGCCATCTTGCAACTTGGCCTCCTCGATACGATAAGTGAAATCATGCCGGTCACAGTACACCCGGAGACCGAAGCGATCTTCGATCTCGCGCCGATAGCGATGGAAACTCCGTTTCGTAAAGGGCTCGCCGTCGCAAAGGCTACTCCGTTGCCAAGCACGGTCCAGTTCATCAAGGGTCAATCCCCCGGAGCGCCGGAGCGTATCCACCAGCCAAATGTATTTTTCCAGTTTCTTGGCCACTATTCCCCTACCGAAAAAGCGAAGACCGTCGTAGAAGCAAAAGGCTCACCCGGCCGCAGGACCGTCGAAGGGAACTCCGGATGGTTCGGGCTGTCAGGGAAATGCTGGGTCTCGAGGCAAACGGCGGTCTGCGGCTGCAGATAAACGCCTCCCTTGCCCATCAACGTCCCATTCACATTGTTGGCCGAGTACACTTGGATGCCCGGCTGGTCAGTATGGACCGTCAGGACGATACCCGTCGACGGGCAGCAGCACACCGCCGCCGCGACGTCCAGGTCACCCGGATGATTCAAGACGAAGTTGTGGTCATACCCCTTCGCAATTGCGATCTGCGGATCGTCCGGATCCGCAACCCCATCCCCGATCCGGCGCGGCTGCCGGAAATCAAAGGGCGTACCCGCCACAGACTGACATTCCCCTGTCGGGACCTGAGCCGCATCGGTGGGCGTGATGGAGTCGGCATCGATGGTCAGCAGGTGATCCAGCACCGTACAAGCCGGATCACCAGAGAGATTGAAGAAGGAATGGTTGGTCACATTGAGCACGGTCGGAGCGTCCGTCGTGGCCTCGTAATCAACCCGCAGTTCGCCGGCCGCCGTCAGGGAATAAGTCACCGTAAAATGCACTTCTCCGGGGAAGCCGAATTCCCCGGCCGGCGAGACCAGATCCAGGACCAGACGGTCCGGAGCCACTTCGGTGGCATTAAAAACCGCATACTGCCAGCTCCGCGGGCCACCGTGGATGCAGTTGACGCCGTTGTTGTTGAGCGGCAGCGTGTATTCCTGCCCGTCCAGGGTGAAGCGCCCGCCGGCGATACGGTTGGCATAACGCCCCATCACAGCACCGAAGGCCGAAGGGTTCTCGATGTAGCTGGCGATGTTGTCGAAACCCAGCACTACGTCGCGCAGAACGCCGTCACGGTCCGGCACCATCAAGGAAACCAAGCGCGCACCGAAATTGGTGATGCAGGCCTCCATCCCTGCAGCGTTGCGCAGGACATACAACGCCGTCTCGCCTCCTTTCCCGGCGGCGGAACCGAAAGCGGGTTCTCCTTCCGCGGCGGGCGGAACGATAGCGACGAACTGCTCCGGATCGAGCCCAGAAGCCGTCAGGGCCGGCGCCTTTTCAGTACAACAAGATAGCGCCGCAGCAGCGGCGAATAAGCATAGGATTGTCTTTTTCATAGGCCAGCGAATATCAGAGTTCCGCCCGGATGCGGGCGATGGTATCCGCATACTGTTCTTCCGTCAGGTAGGTCTGCTTCGGATTCATCGCAAAGACGCCGCCCCATTCCGGACCATCCTGGTACTTCGGGACCAGATGCCAGTGGGCATGCTTGAGCGTATCGGAATAGGCGCCGAAGTTGATCTTGTCCGGATGGAAAGCGCGGTCGATGGCCACAGCGGCCCGGCGCGTGTCCAGCATGAACTTCACCCAGTCCTCTTCCGGGATCTCGAACTGCTGTCCGATATGGTCTTTGTAGGCGACGACGCAGCGACCGGGATGGGTCTGCTCTTTGAAAAGATAGAGGGTGGAAACCTCAAGGTCGGCAATCTTGATCATCAGGGAGTCAAGCACGGCCTTGTTCTGGCAATAAAGACAGTTCTGGGGCATACGATGGTATTTGTGTTTTAGCTGAAAACAAAAATAAGAAAAAATTGTGTACCTTTGGGCTGAACCACAGATTAAATTACAGCACTATGAGCAAGAAGAATACCCCCACTCCGCACAATGCGGCGAAATACGGCGACATCGCCAAGACGGTCATCATGGCCGGCGACCCGGTCCGTGTAAAATACATCGCGGAGAACTACCTGAAGAATCCCGTTCTTTACAATGATGTCCGGGGCGCTTTCGGCTATACAGGCACCTACAAGGGCAAGAAAGTTTCCGTGCAGGCGCATGGAATGGGCATCCCTTCCATCGGGATTTATACCTGGGAATTGTTCAATTTCTACGACGTGGAGCGCATCATCCGTATCGGCACTTGCGGCTCGTACAAAGCCGATGTCAAGCTGGGCAGCCTCGTGATTGCGGAAGGCGCATGCACCGATTCCAACTATGGCAAGGAGCGCGGCATCCCGGGGCATTTTTCGGCCATCGCCGATTTCAGCCTGCTGCGCAAGGCTGTCGAGGAAGCGGAGAAGCAAGGGCTGGATTATGAGGTCGGCAACGTGATGACCTCCGATATCTTCTACAATGCCAGTCCGAATTTGGATCAATGGCCCAAGTTGGGCGTGCTGGCGGTTGAGATGGAGGCGTACGCGCTGTATTTCAATGCGGCGGTGAGTGGCAAGAAGGCGCTGGCGATCCTGACGGTGAGTGACAACACGATTACCCACGAGGAGTTGTCGGCTTCGGAGCGGGCGGTCGGTTTGGATAAGATGATCAAGCTGGCGCTGAATCTGCTTTAGGCGCCGGATCAGGGCCGAAACGGCAGAAGAGTTTGGACAGCAGGAAAGAACCCTCCGGGGAATGCTGTCCAAACTCTTCTGCCGTTTCGGCCTGTACGACTGCCCTTTAGTCAGCTAAACAAGCGTCCAGGGCGGCGCGGATCGCGTGACGGTCGAGTTGCTGGCCGATGAAGACAAGCTTCTGCATCCGGTCGCCGTATTCGGGATCCCAATCGGCCCGCAACACGGAATCCTCCAGCAACATCTGATTCAACTGATCCTCGGGCATGGTCGCATACCATTGCCCGATGTTTTTCAGTCCGATCTGGCTGCCCGCCTGCTCAAACAAGAAGCAGAGATCCGGCTCACTGGCGAAATAGCAAATCCCCTTGGCACGGATGATCCCGGCCGGCCAATGCTTGGCGACGAAATTGTCGAACTTGTTGATATCGAAGGGTCCCCGACGATAATACACATAGGTGCCGATGCCATATTCCTCCACTTCCCCCTCCTCTTCGTGATGGTGGTGATGATGGTGGTGCCCCTCATGCTCATGCTCATGCTCATGCTCATGCTCATGCTCATGCTCGTCATCATCATCATCGTCGTCCTCCTCTTCCTCCATGTGTCCTTCTACCGCACTGATCCAAGCTGCTGAAGCAGAGACAGAATTGTAGTCGAACCGGTCCGTCCAGATCAGTTTATCCAGCTCTACGTCGCCGTAGTCGCACTCGATGATCTCCGCCTTGGGCTGCAGCGTACGGATGATCTCCCGCACCTTTCCCAGTTCGTCCGGCGACACCATCGAAGCCTTATTGAGCAGCACGATATTGCAGAATTCCACCTGCTGGATGACCAGATTCTCGATATCCTCCTCTGCCAGATTGCCCCGCAGCAGGTCCTTGGCACAGCCGAACTCGTCCCGCATCCGCAAGGCATCCACGACCGTGACGATGCAATCCAGCCGGGGCGCGCCGTCGGCCACGTATTCGTCACCCATCATCGGGATGGAACAGATCGTCCGGGCGATCGGCTCCGGCTCGCAGATACCGCTGGCCTCGATCACGATGTAGTCGAACTTCTGCATCGAGACGATCTCCCGAAGTTGCTCCACCAGGTCCATTTTCAAGGTGCAGCAGATACAGCCGTTCTGGAGCGCTACCAGCGACTCGTCTTTCTTGCCCACAATTCCATCCTTGGCAATCAGGTCGGCATCGATGTTGACCTCGCCGATGTCATTGACGATCACGGCAAAACGTATCCCTTTTCCATTGGTGAGGATCTTGTTGACCAAGGTGGTCTTTCCACTGCCGAGATAGCCGGTCAGGAGCAAAACAGGTATCGTTTTCATAGAATCAGCATTTTTCATCCCACAAATTTACAACTTTTTCCCGAAGCATCGCCGAATTTTCCGTACATTAGCAGTTTGGAAACGAACTTGATGTCCCATGATCCATTTCGAATGTGACTACCTTGAAGGCTGCCACCCGGCCATCCTCCGGAAACTGCAGGAAACCAACCTGGAGCAGAACCTCGGCTACGGCGAAGATCCGCACTGCGAGCGTGCGGCAGCGATGATCCGCATCGCCTGCGACACACCGGACGCCCAGGTGCATTTCCTGGTCGGCGGCACGCAGACCAACGCCACGGTCCTCAGCGCACTCCTGCGCCCGCACCAGGGCGTGCTCTGCGCCGCGACGGGCCATATCAACGTCCACGAGACCGGGGCGATCGAGCACGGCGGGCACAAGGTGCTGCCCCTCCCTTCGACGGACGGCAAGCTGCGCGCGGAGCAGGTCCGCAACGCGCTGGAGGCCCATTTCCAGGATGCGAACCACGAACACATGGTGCAGCCCGGCGCCGTCTATATCTCCTTTCCCACGGAGCTGGGCACGATCTACGACAAGGCCGAACTGGAGGCGCTGAGCGCCGTCTGCCGCGACTGGGAAGTGCCGCTCTTCATCGACGGCGCGCGGCTCGGCTACGGGCTCGAATCGTCCCGCTGCCGCCTGCTGCTCAAGGACATCGCGCGCCTCGCCGACGTCTTCTACATCGGCGGCACAAAGCAGGGGGCCCTGTTCGGCGAAGCCGTGGTCTTCCGCAAGAGCGAGTTCGCGCGCGACTTCCGCTATCTGATCAAGATGAACGGAGGCATGCTGGCCAAGGGACGGCTGCTGGGCATCCAGTTCGAGACCCTGATGGAGGGCGGCCTGTATTTCAAGCTCGCGCGTCAGGCCGACCGGCTTGCGGAGCAGCTGAGCGAGGCTTTCCGCGCCGCGGGCATCGAGCTGCTGATCGACAGCGGGACCAACCAGGTCTTCCCCATCCTCAGCGAGGAGCAGGCGCGCAAACTCAGCGAAGACTTCGGCTTCGAGTATTGGACACGCACGGAAGACGGGCGCGACGCCTGGCGATTCTGCACCAGCTGGGCGACCACCCAGGAGCAGGTGGACACGCTGATCGCCGCCCTGCAAAACCTTTAATTTAAATACGACGAATCATGAAAAGTATGAATATTGCGCTTGTCGCGCACGACGGAAGAAAGGATGAACTCATCGCCTGGGCCCGGTTCAACTACGGCCTGCTGTCCCAGCACAAACTCTTTGCGACCGGCACCACCGGGCGCCTGCTGGAAGAAATCGAACTCGAAGACGGGACCCGCCCCTTCAAGGGAAAGGTCACCCGCCTGCTGTCCGGCCCGCTCGGCGGCGACCAGCAGATCGGCGCAATGATCGCGGAGCAAAAGATCACGATGCTGATCTTCTTCTGTGACAACCTCATCGTCCAGGGCCACCAGAACGATGTCTCGGCCCTCACGCGTCTGGCCGCCCTCTACAACATCGCCTTCGCCACCAACCGCACCACCGCAGACATGCTCCTGACCTCCTCCCTGCTGGATGACCCCAACTACGAAATCCAGATCCCGGACGTCATCGCACATTACGCCCATCGGAAATTGAAATAAGACGTCTGTTAATTCAGCGACTGTTATTAAATCAGGAGTCGGATTGGTGTCGGGCCACGAATTGAGCCGGCGTCAATCCGAATTCCTTTTTGAAAGCCTTGTCAAAATAACTCCGGCTCCTCAATCCGACCAGTTCGGGAATCTCACCCAGTGTTCTGCCCTCCATAATAAGCCGGGCCGCCTTCCGCATCCTGTAATTGTTGATGAATTCAACGATGTTTTTACCTGTCAGCGTTTTGATCTTCTGATACAATTTAGTCCGGCTCATGCACAATTCCGATGCGATGCTGTTGACATCGATCGTATTTTGACACAGATTCTTATCGATAACGGCGGTCAGTTGGTCCAGGAACAATTTATCTTGCTTGCTGGCAGAGAGATCGGAACTCTCAGCCCAATAGTTGCGTGCGTAATGTTCCCGCAGATCATCCCGATGTTTGAAAACATTGCTGATGGTACTGAGAAGCAGTTTGAAGTCCACCGGTTTTGTAAAGAAATAATCTGCTCCGGAATCCACACCGGATAACTGCGCTTCCGTACCGGACTTTGCCGTCAAGAGCATGACGGGTATATGCGAGGTATCGACATCCTGCTTTATGGTACGGCAAAGGGAAATACCATCCATCCTCGGCATGACAATATCCGTGATCACCATATCGACATCTTCGACTCTCAATACTTGGAGAGCCTCGACGCCGTCTGCAGCCTGAAAGATCTTGTAATGCAGTGAGAGGAAACCCGCCACCAGTTCCCGCAAATCTTTATTGTCTTCCACCAGCAGGATCGTCCCTTCCGCATGATCCGTTCTCATTGTATCAGCATCGAAGAAGGTTCCTGACCCGCCTGTAAACCCGTCAACAGGTTCCGCCTCCTCCGCGTAGGCATTTTTCCCGACAGGAAGAAACACGTTGAACTCCGAGCCATGTTTTCTTTCGCTGAACACAGACATGCCCCCTTTATGAATGCGGACCAGGCTTTTGACCAAAGCCAACCCGATTCCCGTCCCCAAATGTCCCTGAGGGTCATCGGAATGCGTGGTATAATAACGATCGAAAACGTTGGAAATGGACTCTTCCGAGATGCCGACGCCCGTATCTTTCACAGAAATAACGACACTCTCTTCGGGAACGTTTTCCAGCCCGAACGAATAACCGTAGGCAAAGCCAGGCTTATAATCGGATGGAGTTCCATAGGTCCGGAGTTCCACACTGCCGCCATCTGGAGTATACTTAAAGGCATTATTCAGCAGATTTAAGACTATTTTCTCAACCACAGCCTTATCCAGCCACGACTCAACTTCGAGTGCAGGATCCGGTGACACGGAGAAACGAATGTCATGCTGACGGGCATACTCGACAAAATCCCCGGAAATCTCCTCCACCGTCTCATTCAACGGAATGGGCTCCACATGCAATACGATCTTGTCGCTCTCCGCCCGGCGGAAATCCATCAACTCATTGACAAGACTCAACAAGCGGTGAGCATTGTTCCGCAAAATTCCATGCAAACGAGGGTTTTCCGGCGGGCCCTCCTGATCCATGCTGTCCAACGTAGCTAGAATCAATGACAAGGGCGTACGGAGATCATGCGAGATATTGGTAAAGAAATTCAATTGCGTTTGGTGTAACTCCTCCTTTTTCTTTTTATCCAAACCATCTTCATACAGTTGCATCTGCATTCGGCGCTTCTCTTTGAAATAGTGCACCATCCAGGCAACCATCGCCAACACACACAACAGATAAAAGGCATAGGCCCATGGACTGGCCCATAACGCCGGGCGGATCCGGATGGGCAACTCTGACGGGACATTCCCGAAACCTAGCCCGCCGTCTGCCTCATACTGCAAAACATAATTCCCGGCCGGCAACTTGGAATACATAACGGTACGAGAGGATGCATCCAGAACCGTCCATTCTCTTTCATATCCCTTCAAACGACAACGGAAACGTTCTTTTTCAGGTGCATGATAGTCATCCGATGAGAAGGTAAAGCCCAAATTCGTTTGACGCCAGGTCAAAAGCAGTCTCCTTTGCCCAGCCATATCCAGCGGTGACTTTTGATGATTGATGTAAAAGTCCGAGAGCCTGGCCCGAGGCTCATGCATGACCATTCCCTTCCAGGATGGATCAAAGATGGTAAATCCATTGGTCCCACCAAAATAGAGCAAGCCGTCTTCTCCCCGGTAAGAAGCAAGAGGATAATAGACCTGCCCTTGGAAGCCATCCGTATCATTGAACACAATTGAGGTCCCGTTTTCGGGAGAATACCGGATCATGCCATTGTCTGTTCCCAACCAAAGCATTCCGTCCACGAACATCAGGCTGAAAATGGAACGAACCCGATACTCTTGCAAACTTTCTGCATGGGAGAACGAATCCGTATCCGGATCATAACACATTAACCCGTTGCCGATGGTTCCGATCCAGACTCTACCGGTACTATCCGCACAAAGGGCCTGCCCGCTCATCACCGGAGGCGTACTCATCCTGACGGAGCCGTCATGCGTATCCAAGCGGAACAGACTGCGGCGGGTCAATGCCCAAATACAATCCTTGTCTTTGCAAATATCAAAGATATATCCGCCTTCACCCAACGGGAAATGACGGAATGATTCATCTGCATACGAAAGATAAGAAATAACAGGTTTGGGGTATTGGTATGCAATCCATAAGCCACGATCCCCGTCGGAGATGATTTTTCTGAGATCGTTTCCGACAAGCGAGGACGAATCTACCCCATGACGGAAATGCTCAAATCTCCCGGATGACAAGTCGATCTTGTCCAATCCCCCGCGAAACATGGCAGTCCACAAATCGTTTCCATGTTTCACCAGAGACTTAACATTGTTAAAGGCTAAACTGTTTTGTCCTGCCTGGTGCTGAAAAAAAGAAAAATCATATGAATCTTTCCTGATCCGATGTACACCCCCGCCTTCCGTTCCCACATACAGGAACTCCGAGTCTTCAGCAAAACTACTGACCAAACCATTCACAAGGGCGCTGTTGTCCGGCGTAAATGTGACCGTTTTCATCCTTTCATCCGGATCAACGAAGGATAAGCCCCCAGCATAATGACCCAGCCATAAATTGTTGTCACGGTCATTGAAAACAGTCCAGATAGAATTATTGGGCAAACTGAAAGCATCTGCCTTGGAATGCACATATAGATCTTGCGTCCCCCGCTCAAGATCCAAAACATATAGTCCATGGGCAGAGCCTATCCATATCCGGCCGTTACGGTCCATTTGCATCGTATTGACCGTAGAAGGGAGGACCTCATCATCCATTTCCAGAGACTGTAAACAAGCCTCCCTCCCAGTATCGGGGTCTATACTGATGATCCGCATATGTCCATCTAGAAACAAAAGCTGGCCGTCACGGATCACAAGGCCAAGAATCAAATCGTTATACTTCGGAGCACGGAGTTGCAGAACCTTGCCTGACGACCCATACCGATAAACGTTCCCGCTCCTGGAGGCCATGAAAAAATCCGCTCCGGACTGAGCGAAATACCTGATTCCCAAAAGAGGCTTTCCCTCGCATAAGCAAGGATCGAGGGAAGGATGGTCCAAGGCGGAACGGAACAAGGCTCCATCACGGCTGGCCCATAAGACATTGTGCTGATCAATGAACAAATGCGATAACGCTCCGGATAAAACTGGCACGAATTCATCTCTCTCCTTGTAATACCGGAATAAGGCCTGGCTGGTCTGGACAAACAGATTACCTGACATGTCCGACACGACACCTAAGAAATCCACATCCGGAGAAAGGTCAGGCCGGAATGATGTGACATCATAGCGCTTGTATTCGTAGCCGTCAAAACGCAGTAGCTCCTTGGAAAGCATCACCCAGATAAAACCCTCTCCGTCCTGGGCAATTCCGTCTACGCCATCATATGAAAAACCTCCTTCCGGAGAGAAGGTCCGGAAGCGGAACTCTTCGCGCGCGCCAGCCTCTACCCCTGCCAGGAGAGACATGAAAAGCAAGAATACGAACAGGTAGTTTCTCATATGATACAAAAATAAAAAACAAACGGGTTACTCCGGGAGTTTACGGAAAAAAGAGTGACTTATTTGTCAAATCGAGCATAAAAACGGACAAAAAAGAGGAGCAAAACCCAAAACGTGAAGCTGACGGAAATTGTATTTTTGCGATGGATTCTTTCGTCATCTGACACATAATCCACAAAACCAAGCAAACTGTTTTATGAACCCTAAAAAAGTATGAAGCCTTTCAAGTTAAGAATCGGACTTCCTTTGATCATTCTCCTTTTCTCCATTTCAGCTTATGCGCAAGTCGGGACAAGGACCATCAAAGGAACTGTTTCGGATGCTGAAACCGGTGAAGCCATCATCGGGGCAAGTGTCATGGTTAAAGGATCTGCCAACGGTACCGTAACGGACATGGATGGCAGATATACCCTCCAAGCCGGCACAGGATCTACGCTCATCGTCAGTTGCATGGGCTATGTCACGCTGGAAACCTCAGCAGGTCCAAGATCCGTCGTCGATGTACAGTTGAATCCAGATCGGACATTTCTGGATGAAGTCGTTGTGGTCGGTTTCGCAACCCAGAAGAAAGTCAACCTCGCCGGCGCCATCACGGCAGTGGGCTCCGAAATGTTTGAAAACAGACCAGTCTCCAATATCGGCCAAGCCTTACAGGGAGTTATTCCCAATCTGAACGTCACTATCAGTAATGGAGCGCCCAACCAGGTCCCCGGTTTCAACATCCGGGGAGGAACGACGATTTCCAATGGCTCCGTATCAAATGGAGCGCCTCTGATCCTGGTCGATGGAGTAGATGTCTCAGAAACGATCCTAAACCAGATGAATCCCAATGACATTGAGAGCATGTCTGTTATCAAGGATGCATCCGCAGCCGCCATTTACGGCACCAAGGCAACCTTCGGCGTAGTCCTGATTACGACCAAGAGCGGCAAAATGAACCAGAAAGGACGCGTCTCATACAGTTTTGAGAATGCCTTCGACACCCCGGCCGCCATGCCCGACATCATGAGTTCCGCCGACATCATCGAAGCGCAGATGTTGACCCGGTACTGGACCTTGCAAGGGAAATCGCCGGAAGAACTGGCCGCGTTAGGCAACGATCCGACTTATCTCAAGTGGCAGGCGGCCAAGAAATACATTGACAACCCGTCCAAGGAGAATCGGTATTATCTCGACGCCTCTGGCAAGCCGGTGTGGGTGATGAACAATAATCCCTACAAAGACGGAATCCGCGAATGGACCGGCACCCGCCGCCACAACTTGAGCATCTCCGGAGGGACCGATAAGGTAACCTACTACGTTTCCTTGGGCTATCAAGGTCAGGAAGGAATGTACAAGATCAGTAACGATGTTTACAACCGTTACAACGCCACCGCCCGGATGAGAGCCAAGGTAACCCGTTGGTTTGACATTGATACAAAAATCTCTTACAACCGGACTGTTTATGACTCCCCTTATGTCGCGAGCGGGAAAGGAACCCTATGGGCCGTGGCACAGCGTGAAGTGGACAAGAATATCATGATGCCCATCCAAACCCTTGCCGATGATCCAGCCCCCAACACATTCACGGATAATTATCTGGCATGGATGTCTTACGGAGCACGGACCCAATCGACAGCCCAAACGCTTTCCCTGGCTTTTTCGCCGACCATAACTCTGATTCCGGAGATTCTCAAAGCAAAAGCAGATCTCTCATTTACCCCTCAGAACGGTAGCTCCAGCAGTCGCAGGCCGGCTTTCTCTTATATCACTCCGTCTTCGGGATGGGTTGAGGTCTGTGAACAGGCAGAAGCCAAATACAACACCGGCATGCTGTCCAAATCGGAGACCACCACATATCTCATCAACACTTACCTGGACTACAACCAGACCCTCGGCAGGAATCATCACCTGTCGGCCATTCTGGGTTACAGCCAGGAAGCAGTAGACTATTCGTCTCAGACCATCAACATGCAGAGACTGCTCTCTCCTGATATCCTGAATCCGGAAAACGTGGAGGACAAGACGCTCAACACAAGCAGCACGGCTGCCCAACGACGGACGGCCCGTTCCGTTTTCGGACGGCTGAACTACAATTATGCCGACCGATACATCCTGGAGATCAACGGACGTTATGACGGATCTTCCCGTTTCACTCCGGATGACCGCTTCGTTTTCTTCCCGTCTTTCTCGGCGGCATGGAGAATCAGCGAAGAATCTTTTTTCCTTCCACTGAGGAAGTGGATCGACAATTTCAAAGTACGGGCTTCGTATGGTAAGTTGGGCAGCCAGCCTTCCTCCTATTATCCTTACCAGGCGACAATGGCGGCCGGCGCTGCCAGTTATCTTCTGGATGGAACGGTCCCGACGTATGTCTCCGCACCGTCCAGCATCCGCTCCCCTAAATTGACTTGGGAGAAGGCAGCTACGACCAATTTTGGAATAGATCTCACGGCTTTCCGTAATCGGTTTGAGTTTTCTTTCGACATCTATGAACGCCGTACGACCGACATTCTTCTTGCCGGTGTGATCGAGTATCCCAGCGTGCTGGGAGTCTCGGCGCCCAATGAGAATTCCGGTGAGATCAAAGCGAACGGATGGGAGATTGATCTCAAATGGCGCGACCATATCGGTGAGGTCTACTACAATCTTGGATTCAATCTGGCAGATGCTGTCACGACGGTCGTCAATTATCCCAGCAACCCCACCAAAACTTACAGTTCATTGTATGACGGCAAAACGGTCGGAGAAATCTGGGGATACACCTACGGAGGCATTCTCCAAGCCTCTGACCTTGAACTGGTCGGGAACAAATATGTATTCTACGGCCCCCACCCTACGACATATACCTATTATCCGGGTTATTCCTGGTATCGTGACATCAACCACGACGGTATTATTTCCACGGGGAGCAGCACGGTCGACAATCCCGGAGACATGAGCGTCATCGGCAACAGTACGCCCCGACTGAAATATGGCATCACCCTTGGACTGCAATGGAAAGGTTTGGATTTCAATGCCTTCTTCCAAGGAGTCGGCAAACGGGACAGTTGGATCAGCAGCACCAACTATTGGGGAGCCGTCGGACAGGGCGGCAGCAACTGGATGTGGGAGAGGGCTTGGAGACCGGACAGGACGGATGCGCAGTTCCCCATGTACGGTGCCGTACCCAGCGTCAATGACCGTTATCTTGTCAATGCATCCTACTTGAGACTCAAGCAAATGGTCCTGGGATACAGTCTACCCGACAGATGGATGAGAAAAATCGGCATCGAAAAGATCCGTTTCAATCTGTCTGCCTATAATCTCTTTACGCTGTCCAAAGTTCCAGGTCTTTTCGATCCGGATCAGTTAACGGATGCTTATCCTCAGAAGAAGACCGTTTCCTTCGGAGCACAGATCACGTTCTAACGCTTAATTATTCCAGCAAGATGAAATACTTTACATATATCTGGACTTGTCTTCTGGCAGTCATCATCGTTTCTTCTTGTGACAAAGATTTCCTGCAGCAAGATCCCATTCAGGAGATGGCGGAAGGATCTTATCTCAAGAACGAAAGCGACCTGCCGTTTTATCTCAATCAGTTCTATCCGGCTTATATTGTCGGACACCAGAATGGAACTGGTTATTCAGCGACAGCCCCTTATGGGGTACAGGGCAGCCCGATCGCCTTGGGTGATATTGTATCAGACAATGTCATCGGATTCACCGGCGCAGCAGGCAATCCCAACAGCCGTCTTGACGGATCTTTCAAAACTCCGACCAGCAAAGGTGACAACGGTTGGAGCTGGGGCAACATCTGGAAACTCAACTATTTCCTAAAGAACACCCAGACTGTGAGCGGGAACCAGGACAACATACGGTCCTATCTCGCTGAAGCCCGTTTCTTCAAAGCCTGGGACTATTATCAAAAACTTGTCACCTTTGGCGAAGTCCCCTGGATCGACGAGCCGCTCAACATAGATTCCGAAGAACTCTACGCTCCCCGGACAGAAAGAGCGGCCCTGGCTGACAGCATCCTGAACTGTCTGGATTATGCGGTTACCTACCTCAAGGATGCTCCGGCAGGCGGCGACCCGGACGGACGGATCAACAAGGACATGGCCAATTTCCTGAAAGCCCGTTTCTGCCTCTTTGAGGGCACTTTCCGGAAGTATCACGTCTCCGACAATTTCCACTATGTGTCCGGAGAGCAGATCAGTATTCCTACCAACTACCAAAAGTTCCTCGATGCATGTATCACTGCATGTGAAGCCATTATCAACACGGGGCATTATAAGCTTTTCACCTCTGAGGATAAAACGCTCAACGGAAAAGAGACCAACTCATATTGGAAGCTTTTCTCCCTGCACCAGAATCCGGATCTGGACAAGAACACGGAAGCCATCCTCGCACGCGTGTATGACGGGGCCAATCTGGGATCCGGTTTCCTCCGGTATTATGCGATGAATCGGAGTAACGCATCCGGCCGCTACAGCAAAGGCATGACGCGAGGTGCAGAGGAAGAATACCTTTGCATCAACGGCACCACGGTCCCGGAGAATCGGTCAGCAGCGTCCGATGCCGCCAACGGAGGATTCAAGGGATATGATGGAGAGTGGACGGAATTAGAGAACAGGGATCCCCGACTCAAGCAGACAGTCGTGTACCCGGGAGAAGGCATCAGCGTCTGGGGACGTGATGCCAAAGGCGTAGCCCAGGCCAAACGTTGGCCACAGATCAACTACAGCTGTCCGAGCGCGAACCAAGTCGCACAAAGCGGTCCTTGCATCACCGGCTATGAAATCCAGAAATGGTGGACTCCGGATGTAGATGATTATACTTATGACGCCAACAAGGGAACGGTAACAGGACTGATGTTCCGCTATGCAGAAGTGCTCCTGATGTATGCAGAGGCCCTTTACGAGCGCAATAACACGATTACAAACGAGCAACTGGATCTGACGATCAATGCGCTCCGTATCAGAGCAGGGTATGATTTCGTGAAATATCCGAAGTCGAAACTCAGCAACGAAACCGTCAACTTGATTTCAGACCCGAGGCTGGATAATATCTATGCGGAAAAACTGGATTACACTGTCTCGCCCATGCTCCGGGAAATCCGGCGCGAACGCCGGGTGGAACTCATGATGGAAGGCATGCGTCGGGAAGACCTGATCCGCTGGAAGGCCGGCCGCTTAATGGAGGTTCCGCTGCGCGGCATGAAAGTAACGGCCGCAAAAGAAGCGTCCTATGCAAGCGGTACGCTCACGCAAGCGATCCCGGCAACGAAAGGAACGGATTATTTCCTAGATGGTGATGGTTTCATCATCGGATTCCCCAAAGCCAGCAATGTGTCCAACGGGACACTTGTCTGGGAAGACAAGTATTATTATTTCCCCATTCCACTCGCAGATCTGGAGTTGAACCCAGCCCTCTTCCAAAGTCCCGGATGGGAGGATATTACGCGATAAAGTTCTTGCATCATGAAAAAAAACATATCAACCCTTATTCTAATTGCAATCGTTATCTCCGGCTCACTGTGCGCCTGTCAGAAAACGGATGACGGCGTCGCCGCCATCACGGTGAAGGAAGCCGTATTGAAAGACAACGCCATGCAACTGACACTCAAGGACAATGAAAGCCTGCAACTGACACCTTTTATCTTGCCGCAGACTCAGAAGGTCGAGGTCAGTTATGATAACCTGCATCCGGAATGGCTTACAGTCAGTCCCGGTGGACTGATCACACCAACGGCTTTCAGCGGCGGGAAAGATATCTATGATCCGCTTTCCAGGACAGACACACTCACAGTCAAGGCAGGTAATGCCTTTGTCAAATATGCCGTCATTATCACCAACCACATCCTCCGGATCACTGCGATCAACTTGACTTCCGCCGGTGCCAACATCCAGTTGAAAGAGGGAGGACGAACCTTTGACCTGGCACAATGCGTATCGTTCACCCCTTCGGATGCGTACAATACAGTTGTCACATACACATCCTCGGATGAGAACGTAGCCACCGTATCGCAGGAGGGTATCGTCACCTCTGTCCATGAGGGATCAGCCATCATAACCATCTCCTCAACGGACGGGAGCAATGTCTCACGGACAGCCAATGTAACCATCTTGGGCGAGCAACCCGTTTCATTGAATCGTGACGGATGGACCGCGACGGCGGCTCCGGCTCTGGAACCGGAAGGATTCAACTATGTCCCGGAAGCCATCTTCTGGGTTCCTGACAAAGTCGCCGTTAACGGAGTAAAGACGCTGATCGGTGGCCCCGAATGCCTCTTCGATGATGAACCCCTCACCTATTTCTGTCTGGAAAAGCCCGGCCGTGGTGCATACACCTGCAAACCTGGAGCAAGCGGATGGAATGGCAGCAACCAAGAGTACGGTGACGCACTTGCCGCCCTGCTGGTATCCGTCGGAGCGGATCCCGAAGCCGGCACATCAGCCAATCCGACTTCCAGCGTAGTCAACTACTTCGTCGTGGACATGAAGCAAAGCCAGCGTTTCAGTTACCTGATCTGGAGACATCGCAATGCGACCAACAACCGGGTCCTTACGATTAATCTCTACGGAAGCAACGATGAATCCGTATATACGGGATCTACAGCAGAAGTGTCCGGTAAATGGACCCGGCTGAACGATGCTCCAATTGACTTGTCTGCCAAAACAAACAATGATGAACAGCAGATTTTCATCACGGAAGACAAACAATTGTTCAATTACCGATTCGTCAAGGTCGAGGCACTTACCTACCCTTCCAGCGGCATGACCTTCGGTGTCGCGGAATTCAACTTGGGAAGGATGGAATAATCTTGACGCGAATGTTTGGGAAACAATTCCTTCTCCCGCTCATTGCTTTGTTCTACCTGCCGTTGCTGCTTGCCTGCAACGGTCAGGTAGAACCCGGCAATGAAACCCCGGCAGAACCGGAAATAAAAGAGCCCTGGATCGCGCTTTCCCAAGAAAGGCTGGATTTCAGCGCATACGGCGGATCACAATCCGTCGCCATTTCTTATGCTTCCGGGCTCGATCCCAACGACTTGAGCATTAAAGTCAGCGATGAAGGGGAAGACTGGTGTACGGCCTCTGTTGTCGGGAACAACCTGACCGTTACGGTAGAACGATTCTACATGGTTCAGGACCGGTATACTTCGGTCCGGATTGCTTTCGATGACCGGCACAAAGTCACGTTGACAATCCATCAGGACAAAGCTTCCGACACCGAAGATCACCGGATCAAAGTAATGGATGGAACGCCGTTGGACGGGATGGACGAGGATCACCTGCTCAAGGCCTCCTATGACGGAGACAAGAGCACCTTTTTCAATTCCCCCGTCGGGGCGGTCACATACCCTTACATCATAACCTATCGGCTTGAGCCAGGCCATACACTCAACCGGATCGTATATACACCGAGGACCGACTCCGGCAACAAATGGGGTTCATTTGACCGTTTCGTAGTAGAAGCCTCCACGCAGGAAGCACCGGATCGCTTTACTATGCTGGGGACCTTCCAACGCGGGGACGGCGTCCATACACCATTCACGATGGGAGGACTGGAGGTCCCGAATGTCCATACCGTGAAATTCACGATCCTTCAATCTTATCAGGACAGGGTCAGTTGCGCGGAAATGGAATTTTTTGAAAACGCCTCGGACAAATTCAACCCGCTTGACCTCTTCGAAGACAAAGCCTGTACCCGTCTGAAGCCGGAAGCCACACGCCGGCAGATCATGCAAATCCCTTATGAGCCCTTGCGCAAGGCTGCTCTGGAAATGCTCTCCGGATCCTATGACAGCGAGTGGAGACTCCGGACATATCGTCCTTGGCAAGATCCTGCTTTGATGGCTTTCGCCAACAAAACAGGAAAATACAGTTTACGGGATAATCCGACCGGGATTTATGCCTTGCCAGGTGAAAAGATGATCGTTGCCGTGGATAAGGTTTATCCTGGTGGGAGCATTTCCTTGATGATCCAGGACTTGACGGGCGGATACGGCAACACCCAGTCATTCCCCCTTCAAGAAGGGATCAACGAGATTTTGGCACCGGTCGGAGGATTGATTTATGTCGACAATCACACGGCGGAAGATCTGCCGCTCCTGGTTTCGGATGCGACGGCAGGACAAAAGACACTCTTGGAGAGCCGTTCTGTCACCATCCATTTCGTTTCCGGACATCAGCAAGGATATTTTGATGTTCAGGAACACTCCGCTGAAGACTGGGAAAGGATTCTCGCTGCGGCCCCTTACCAAGACATTGATGTACTGGGCAGATACATCCATGTGACTTGGCGCGTATCGGATTTCAAGCTGTACCGGACGGACATCCTCCTGGCCGTGCAAGATCTGGACACACTCGTTTGGAGTGAATGGGAATTCATGGGGCTTATCAAATATGGACGTACATTCAGGAACCGGGTCCATGCTTGCATCGACTATGTTGCGTCAAGCCCTAATGCCAGCGACTATCGCACGGTATACACCCCGGGGTATGCAAATGCCTTCTGCTCGCATGACACATTCCTGAAAAGGCTTTGGGTACAATCCCATGAGATCGGTCACGTCAATCAGACCCGTCCGGGAATGAAGTGGGCAGGCATGACAGAAGTGACCAACAACATCTATTGCCTGTATGTACAAACCGTATTCGGAATCACACCAAAACTACAGGCAGACGGAATCAAAGGCAGCGATGTCAATCCGAGCGAGAACTGGTATTGCAATGCCCGCGACAGCATCATTCTCACTGCCCGCCCGCACTGCGAACCGAACCAGGGACGGAGTATCATGCGAGAACTGCAGTTGGTTCCTTTTTGGCAGCTGAAACTTTACATTGAAAACGTTCTTGGCCAGACTGATTTCTATAAAGATCTCTTTGAACATTACCGGACAACCCCGGATCTGGACTCCAAACAATTGACAGAAGGGATCATGCAGTTAGATTTCGTACGCCAAGTCTGCCGTATATCCGGTTTGAACCTGTTGGACTTCTTCCGGAAATGGGGTTTCCTTTCTCCGGTAGATACTATACTCAACGATTATGGAAACAAAAACTTCCGCATCACATCCGAGCAGATAACTGCCATTGAGGCAGAGATTAACGCTGCATCTTACCCAAAACCGGCAGCGGATGTGACTTTGATAACAGACAGTAATTACCAAACATTTAACAACAGTTTAATATGAAAAGGATACTCCTCCTGGCTTTTGCATTTATGGCTTTTGTCCCACTTCGGGCTCAGCCAAACAAGCCCTTGCCGGCTGACATGGCGACGCCCCTCGAATATGGGGCTGAGCGCTTGGGGAAACGCCAGGATCCGGATATGCAACGTTTCCGGGACAATCGGCTGGGAGTCTTCTGGCATTGGGGGCTTTACGCCATACCGGGTGGAGAATGGGATGGCAAGGTCTACCCCGGCGCCGCAGAATGGCTGAAAGCCTGGGCTCACGTTCCAACTCCAGACTGGATGGCCTTGATGGAGCATTGGAATCCCACCCGTTTCAATGCCAGATCCTGGGCCCGGATGGCAAAGAACATGGGAGCGCGTTACGTAAAAATCACAACGAAGCATCATGAGGGTTTCTGCCTTTGGCCCAGCGCCTATTCTTCGTATACGGTTGCCCAGACTCCATGCAAGAAAGACTTGATCGGGGAATTGGTCAAGGCGTGCAACGAGGAAGGATTGGATGTTCATTTCTATTTTTCAGTCATGGACTGGAGTCATCCCGACTATCGTTCCGACATCAAGACGAAAGAGGATGAAGAAGCTTTTTCCCGCTTTTTGGAGTTTACGGAAAACCAATTGAAAGAACTGGCCACCCGTTATCCGACGGTAAAAGACTTTTGGTTCGATGGTACTTGGGATGCCAGCATCAAGAAAAACGGATGGTGGACCGCTCACGTGGAGAAAATGCTGAAGGAAATGATTCCTGGAGTCACCATCAACAGCCGCTTACGCGCCGATGACTACGGAAAACGACACTTTGACAGCAACGGCTATCTCATGGGAGATTATGAATCCGGATACGAGCGCAGACTTCCGGACCCGGTCAAAGACCTGAAAGTCACCCGCTGGGATTGGGAGGCTTGCATGACCATACCGGAAAACCAATGGGGCTATCACAAAGACTGGTCGCTCTCCTATGTCAAGACTCCGGTCGAGATTCTGGACCGGATTGTCCACGCCGTCTCAATGGGAGGCAACATGGTGGTCAATTTCGGTCCACAGGCGGATGGAGACTTCCGTGCAGAAGAGAAATCCATCTCCGAAGCAATCGGAAAATGGATGAAGAAAAACGGAGCCTGCATCTATGGATGCGGATATGCCGGATTAGACAAGCAGGATTGGGGATACTATACCCGGAATGGTTCACAGATTTACATGGTTGTATTCAATCTCCCCTTCTCCGGTCAACTGACCGTCAAATTGCCCAAGGGCATGCAGATCCTTCGTGCCGAGACCCTCGTGGATCAGGAGGATCTACGTTTCGTTGAGACGGAAAGAAATACCTACAACATCAGTATCCCGGTTAAAAAGGTGACAGAGCCGTTTGTCATACGGCTCGAGACTGTCTCCAGCCAGAAAGAAGGAAAACAATTCCGGGAAGCCTTGACATAAGGAAATGAAAAGATTTGTTTTAATTCTATTGCTTGCCTGTGCAACAGCCGGCCTGATGGATGCGCAGTCCCGGCAGATCCATGCCATCTGCGAAGATTGGGAGTTCCGTCTCGGCCCTCTGGAAGGAGGAGTCGAATCTGAGCGGAGTCAGACTGGATGGCAGACGGTGAGTCTTCCCCACACATGGAATGCCAAAGACATGAACGAGACGGCCCGCTCGTTCTACGAAGGAGAAGGCTGGTACAAAAAGAATCTTTATTTCAGTGACAGCCAGAAAGGGCGACGTTTCTTCCTACGATTTGAGGGCGTCGGTTCTTGCTCGAAGGTATATCTCAACGGCATATTGGCCGGCACCCATAAGGGAGCTTACTCAGCCTTCGTGTGCGAGATCACTCGGCTGATCCGATGGGACGCAGAGAATGAACTGCTTGTCCAAGCTGACAATACTTCCCGCCCGGATGTCATTCCCGTCAATCATTATCTGTTTGGCGTGTACGGTGGTATTAACAGGCCGGTCTGGCTGATCAGCACCGATCCTTGCTGCATCACCGTCAATGACTTTGCATCCCCCGGGGTCTCAATCAGGCAAAAAGATGTCTCTTCAACGAATGCGACGGTGACGGTCTGCGTCAAATACGAGAACCGTTCACTTTCTCCCCTCCCGGCGAAGTTGGAGACGGTTTTGGTGGATCAGGAGGGACGGACCATCAAGTCCCGGGCTCTTGACGTGACAGTTTCGCCCCAAGGTGTTCAACGGCAGAATTTCGAGTTTAAGATTCATAAACCTCACCTCTGGCAGGGTCGGGAAGATCCCTACCTGTACAGAGTTGTATGCCGGTTGAAAGACAGGAAGGGACAAGTCCTGGATGCAGTCGAACAACCTCTGGGGATAAGAGACTGCTGCATCAAGCCAGGGGAAGGCTTCTTTCTGAATGGGAAAAAGTATCCGATGTATGGCGTGGCACGGCATCAAGATCGTGAAGGCGTAGGCAGTGCTTTGCAGAATTGGCAACATGACGAAGACCTGGACGCAATCATGGAAGTAGGAGCGACGACCATCCGCCTTGCCCATTATCAGCAATCTGAATATTTCTACTCGCGCTGCGACTCTTTGGGACTCCTTGTATGGGCAGAGATCCCGTTTGTAAACCGTGTGACGGGACAAGAATGGGAAAATGCCCACCAGCAGATGAAAGAACTGATCCGCCAAAACATCAATCATCCCTCTGTTTTCGTCTGGGGAATCCACAATGAAGTATATAAACCATATGACTATACCATCGCCTTGACACGATCGCTCCACGACCTCTGCAAAAGTGAAGATCCAGACCGCTTCACCGGCTCAGTCAACGGATATGGACATGCAGACCATCCCGTCAATTTCAATGCCGACATTCAGGGAATCAACCGCTATTTCGGCTGGTATGAGCGCAAGTTGGATGATTTCATTCCATGGATCGAGCAATTGGAGCAGGAAGAGCCATGGATGCGGATGATGCTGACCGAATATGGCGCAGACGGCAATCCCGGGCAACAGACCGAATTCACGGGAGAATCTCTGGACTGGGGAAAGGATTTTTACCCGGAGACCTTCCAGACGAAGACCCATGAGCGTCATTGGAGCTATATCGCCGCCCATCCTTTCATCACGGCTTCATATGTCTGGAATATGTTTGATTTTTCAGCACCCATGTGGAGTCGTGGTGGAGTACCGGCCAGGAACCAGAAAGGCTTGATCACATTTGACCGTCAGTTGAAGAAAGATGCCTTTTACTGGTATAAGGCCAACTGGAGCAAAGAGCCCGTCGTTTATCTGACCCAGCGGAGAAATACCATTCGGGAGACCCGCCGGACTTCGATTACGGTGTACTCTAATGTCGGGTGGCCGAAAGTCAACCTGAACGGAAAAGAGTTGGAAGGTATCCGCCAGGGCGGGACTCCTGTGCATTACATCATTGATAATGTAATCCTGGATGAGGGATTGAATGTCGTCACAGCAGAATGTGCGGGTTTTCAGGACCGCATCGAATGGTATTTCAATGGAGAAACTAGCAGACAACAGGCCAGTCATTTCTACTCCGAAGAGCACGGTGGCTGGCTGGAAAAATAACTCTTTAACAAAAATGAAAACTTACTTTTGCCGATTTTTGAGCCTTGGACTTATCGTCTTGTCTCTGGCTGCTTGTAGCAAACGAGGTAATCAATTGACACCCAGCGGCATCCGGTGGCATTGGGAAGGCAACACCATTGTCACCGAGACCCCGCCGCGTCCGAACTCGCTTTCCAATGTAATCGGGCTGACAGCACCGAGAATCGATACTGTCCGGGTCGGATTTGTCGGCTTGGGTATGAGAGGGCCCGGAGCCGTGGAACGTTTTACCCACATTCCAGGAACGCGGATCATTGCTCTTTGTGACCATGAAGAATCCCGTGCTGTCAGATGCCAGAAATACTTAGAGGAAGCCTCCCTCCCCCCGGCTGCCATATATTGCGGAGAGACGGGATATGAGGATCTGTGCAAAAGGGATGACATAGACTTGGTTTATATCGCGACCGACTGGATGCACCATATTCCCATAGCCAAATTCGCGATGGAACATGGTAAACATGTAGCCATCGAGGTCCCCTCTGCCATGAGCCTGAAGGATTGCTGGGACATGGTCAATCTCAGCGAGAAAACCCGCCTGCACTGTATGATCCTGGAGAACTGCTGTTATGACTGGTTTGAGATGAATACACTCAATATGGCCCAGCAGGGCGTTTTTGGCGAAATCATCCGTGCACAAGGGGCCTATATCCATGAACTCTCCCCTTTTTGGGATCATTACTGGAAAAAAAATGAACAGGACAAACTTGGCTGGAGACTGGAGTACAACAAAGAGCATAGGGGTGATGTTTATCCGACGCACGGACTGGGTCCCGTGGCTCAGGTTATGAATATCCATCGCGGCGACCGCTTTGAAACCCTCGTAGCCATGGATACACGTTCATTTGTCGGCAAAGAATTGGCCGACAAAAGATTGGGAGAAGATAGCGGAGAGTTTTGCAATGGCGACCACACGACCACCTTACTACGGACGGTTTCCGGGAAAGTCGTCGAGATCCAACACAACGTAATGACTCCCCAACCTTATAGTCGCCTATATCAATTGACTGGTACAAAGGGATTTGCCAATAAGTATCCGACTCCGGGATATGCGATTGATTATAAAGAATTCATCGAGGACGAGGAGAATCCTCAGATCGACCGACTGAATGCGCATCGTTTCCTTCCCCACCAAGAAATGCGACAACTTATCCAGACTTATCAACATCCGATTCTAAAAGAATACGGAGAGATGGCAAAAAAGGTCGGCGGTCATGGTGGCATGGACTTTATTATGGATGCCAGGCTGGTCTATTGCCTTCGGAACGGTCTTCCACTGGATTTGGATGTTTACGATTTGGCAGAATGGTGCTGTCTGGCAGAGTTGGGAGCCCTGTCTATGGACCATGGTTGCGCTCCGGTTGCATTCCCGGATTTTACGCGTGGTGCATGGAAGCAACAACAGGGATATCATTTCGCATACGCATCTGGCGATGAGCCGGAAGGATTCGGCAGCGAAACCAAATAACGATCATCATCCAGCGCGCTTGCACCAAACAACACCTCATGGCCTCCTCCATGGGGTGTTGTATTTCGATATGTTTTTTTCTAACTTGCATTGTTTTTAGTTGGTAGCGTACCATGAAAGTCCTGAAATTCGGAGGCACGTCGGTCGGAACGGCCGGGGCCCTGCAGCAAGTCAAACAAATCGTGGAGGGGCGCGGGGAGCGCTTTATCGTGGTGGTTTCCGCCCTCGGCGGGGTGACGGACCAGTTGCTCGCGGCGGCAGCGATGGCGGAGCGGGGGGACGTGGAGTACCGGCATATCTTCGAAGGTTTAGCCGCCCGTCACTGGGAAGTGGTCGCGGCCCTGTTCGGCACCACAACGCCGGAAACGGGAGCAGAAACGCCCGGATCACTCCGGAATGGCGGATGGGCAGAGCAAATGGGAGCGGAAACGCCCGAATCGCTCCCGGATTCGGCCGCTGCGCTATGGCAGGTGCTCGCGACCGATCTGGAGGCACTGCGGACGCGTCTGGACGGCGTATTCACGCTGAAGGTCCTGCCGGAGAAGACCCGCGGCGAGATTGTCAGTTACGGAGAACGGATGTCATCGGTCATCGTGGCGGCCCTGATCGAAGGGGCGCAGCATTACGATGCCCTGGACTTCATCCGGACCGTCCCGCAGCAGGGACGCAACCTGCTGGATACGGCGGAAACGGAACGGCGGATTCGGGAAAGCTTTGCCGGATTCAGCGGAAAAGTCGCCGTCGTCCCCGGCTTCATCGCCCGCGACAGCCAGAGCGGCGAAATCACCAATCTCGGCCGAGGCGGGTCCGACTACACCGCCAGCATCCTGGCCGCCGCGCTGGACGCGGAAGCCCTCGAAATCTGGACGGATGTGGACGGATTCATGACCGCCGATCCGCGCATCATCAAGACTTCCTACGTCATCGAAACACTCAGTTTCGCTGAGGCGATGGAGCTCTGCCACTTCGGAGCAAAGGTCGTTTATGCTCCCGCGCTATATCCTGTTTATCATAAGGATATCCCTGTTCATATCAAGAATACATTCAACCCTTCTGCCAAGGGTACCGTGATCCGGAAAGGGGCTGCAGAATCTCCTCATTCCCCGGTTACCGGTATCGCTTCGATCAGCGACATCGCCCTGATCACGATGAGCGCCCCGTCCTTCGTCGGCATCATCGGGGTGGACAGCCGCCTGTTCGGCGCCCTGTCCCGCCGCGGCATCAGCGTCTTCCTTGTCAGCCAGTCCTCTTCCGAAACCGGTATCGTGGTGGGTGTCAGCAATGCCGATGCCAAGGCTGCCTGCCAGACCATCGATGAGGAATTTGCCGCCGAGATCCGTCAGGGAGCAATGCGCCCGGCCATTGCCGAGACAGACCTGGCCGCCGTGGCCGTTGTCGGCGAAGGGATGAAGTATTCCAAGGGTATCGCCGGCAAGTTGTTTACCATCCTGGGCCGCAATGGCATCGGGGTGCTTGCTTGCGCCCAAGGCTCCTCGGACTACAACATCTCCATGGTCGTCGAGAAGCGCTTCCTGCGCAAGTCGCTGAACGTCATCCATGATAGCTTCTTCTTATCTGAGTACCAGGAGCTTAACCTATTCATATGCGGAATCGGCACGGTCGGTGGCCAGCTGATCGAGCAGATTCGCGGCCAGCGCGAGCGCCTGATGAAAGAACGCAACCTCAAACTCAACATCGTCGGTGTCGCCCGCAGCACCAAAGGCATTTTTGACCGCGAAGGCGTGGATTTGGCACACTACCGCGAGCGCCTCGCCGAGGGAATCGACCTCACCCCCGCCCGCTTGCGGGATGAAGTGATCGGGATGAATATTTTCAACTCCGTCTTCGTGGACTGCACGGCCAGCGCCGAGATTGCCGCACTCTACCGGGAGTTCCTGGATCACGGCATTTCCGTCGTGACGGCGAACAAGATTGCGGCATCCTCCGAATACGCTAATTACAAGGCGCTTAAGGATACTTCACTGAAGCATGGCGTCAAGTTCCTCTTCGAGACCAACGTGGGGGCCGGATTGCCCGTAATCAACACCATCAACGCCCTCAAAAACAGCGGGGACCGGATCGAAAAGATTGAGGCCGTCTTGAGCGGGACGCTCAATTTCATCTTCAACACGATCTCGGCCGACATTCCTTTCAGCCAGACTGTCCGGATGGCGCAGGAACAGGGCTTTTCCGAGCCCGACCCTCGCATCGACCTCTCCGGCAAGGATGTGATCCGCAAGCTGGTCATTCTCGCCCGCGAGGCCGGTTATCAGGTTGAACAGGAAGATGTCGAGGCGCATCTTTTCGTGCCGGACGACTTCTTCACTTGCTCCATGCAGGAATTCTGGACCAAACTCCCCTCTTTGGACGCGCAGTTTGAGCAGGAACGGCAACGGCTCGCAGCCGGGCACAAGCGCTGGCGTTTCGTAGCCAAGATGGAAGCCGGCCGCTATAGCGTGTCGTTGCAGGAGATCCCGGAAGGGCATTCTTTCTATGTCCTGGACGGCTCCAACAACATCGTCCTCCTCACGACCGAACGCTACCACCAGCACCCGATGCTGATCCAAGGCTATGGTGCAGGCGCAAGCGTCACGGCAGCCGGCGTCTTCGCCGACATCATGAGCATCGCCAATATCTAAGCGCTATTTCTCAAAGTGCTGATAGTCCTGGCTGGAAGCCCAGGACCCGCCCCAGCGGAAGCCGCGGGCGATGAATTCTTTATAACATAAATCCGACTTGGATATCTTATAATCAAAGATTTGCGAGCGGTCAGCGAAAGCATGACTTTCGGCCGGAAAGACCCGCACAACGCCTCCCCGAACCCGCACAAGCGGGTTATAAAGCGGATTGATATCCACCGCCAGCCCCAGCGCATGCTTGGACTTTTCGGTCCGCGACCAGGACTTGGGACGGTCGTTAAAACAAGAACTGTTGTTGGCACGCATGGAAGCGTCATCATCCCCGCCGAAGTCATCCACCAGACGCATGGAAGCGATGGGATAATGGCGGCGGAACAAGGCTTGGAAGATGGCCAGCAGATCGTCCGCAATGGTCACATTACAAATCATTTCCCCCAGGACAATGTCCCCATGGATCTCGGGGTAAATCGGGATGCGGAGATAACGGAGTTGTTCCGGCGGCAGAGATGATCCGGGCTTGTAAGAAATGCCCGAGATCCGGTTCAGGATCTCCCCTTCGACCGGAACAGACGTGAATGCCTGGGAGGCATAAGGCTCCAGCAACTCACAACCGATAGAAGTCCCCGCCTTCCAAATCATTTCTTCAGATCTTTATGTATAACAAATTCAGGGTAAGCAAGTTTCCCGATCGACGAGGAGATTACTCCTCGACGTTTCAAGATGTATTGCGACGGCTTGTCCACGCGATAAAGGACGGGATTGGGCAAACAAGCGGCAATCAAGGAAGCTTCCGCCCGACTCAGTTCGGAAGCCGGCTTCCCAAAGTATTTCCGGGCTGTGGATTCGGCCCCGAAGGTCCCCAAGCCCATTTCCGCCACATTCAGATAGACTTCCAGGATCCGCTCTTTGCCCCAAATCTTCTCAATCAGGAAGGTCCAATAGGCCTCCAGGCCTTTTCGGAGGGCTGTGTTGGTACAGAAGGTGAATACATTCTTGGCCGTCTGTTGAGAGATTGTGCTGCAGCCCCGGATCCGCTTTCCCTTCTCCCGATGGTCTTTCAACATCTTCCGGACTTCGGTTACATCAAAGCCGTTGTGGTCGAAAAAACGCTGATCTTCCCCGGCGATGACGGCCATCCTAAGCTGGGGTGAGATTTTCTCAATCCGAACCCAGCGATGCTTCAGTTGATAGCCCTCCACCCCCCGGTTTTCGATGGCATCAATGACCATATAGGGCGTAATCAGGACCGGAAGGTACTTGAAAAGCAGTACCAAAGCCAGACTCAGGACCACGAAAGCGATCGGGAGCTTTATCAGCAGAAATTTTAGGAATTTCTTCATTAATTAATTGAAAATGAGCACAGGAAACAATTATGTTTATTCCCTTAACTTTTTGTT
>JAEEGL013632377.1_pt1 | contig 46174 bp, 31 predicted proteins | sample 9134231 | NCBI WGS metagenome assembly JAEEGL01 (sample SAMN16246548, study PRJNA631951) | gut metagenome | biome: gut microbiome; feature: rumen; material: fiber-attached | host: Bos | place: Iran: Karaj | collected 2018-10 | reverse complement strand
CCCCAACCTATACCAGTGCGACATGCGTCTTACAGCCGATGGCGTGGAGAGCTGTGATAAGAGTTTTCGTTTCGGAATAAAGAAATACGAATACCGCATAGAGAAGAATGCCGTCGATTTCCCTGTACTTACCATCTACATCAACGGCCAGCGTCTGTTCCTCAAAGGAGGCAACTGGGGCATGAGCGAATATCTGCTCCGTATGCACGGCAGCCAATACGAGCTGCCCATACGTCTCCACAAAGAGATGAATTTCAATGTCATACGTCTTTGGACCGGTTGCGTTACCGACGATGAGTTCTACGACTACTGCGACCAATACGGCATCCTCGTGTGGAACGATTTCTGGCTCTATGTGGCTTGGAATGATGTTGTCGAGCACGACGCCTTCAAGATAAATGCCCGCGACAAGGTACGTCGCTTGCGCAATCACCCCTCCATCGCTGTGTGGTGTGGTGCCAATGAGACACATCCCGTGCCCGACATCGACCAAGCGCTGCGCATGATCGTCATGGAAGAAGATGCCAACGACCGCCTCTACACCTCGTGCTCCAATCAGGATGCCAAGTCGGGCAGCGGATGGTGGAAAGACCTGCCCCCACGCCATCATTTCGAGACGTCGGCAAGCAATCTGGCATTCAACAAGCCCGCCTATCCCTATGGGCGTAACTATGGCTACGGTTTCCGTTCAGAGATAGGTATGGCCACATTCCCCACATTTGAGTCGGTGCGTGAGTTCATCCCCAAGAGTCAGTGGTGGCCGTTGCCCACCGACGACCAACTTGAGCACGACGACAACACCGTGTGGAACCGACACTTCTTCGGTAAGGAGGCATGGAACGGTGGACCAATTGACTATCGACGCTCCGTCGACGACCGTTACGGACCGTCGCGCTCGCTTGAGGAGTTCTGCGAGAAAGCGCAGCTCATAAACCTCGAAGACATGAAAGGCATGTACGAGGCATGGAACGACAAGATGTGGAATGATGCCTCGGCGCTCATCATCTGGATGAGCCACCCCGCATATCCGTCGTTTGTGTGGCAGACTTACGACTACTACTACGACCCCACCGGCTGCTACTGGGGAGCACGAAAAGCATGCGAGCCACATCATGTGCAGTGGAACTGCCTCACGGGTAGCGTGAAGATCATCAACACCACCTCGCAGCCACTCACCGCCGTCAGCGTCACCGCACATATCTACAACGTCAACGGCAACGAGATTCACACCACCTCCACCTCTGCACCCATCAGCGTGGGAGCGTCGGACATCGCCGAGGCGTTCGTTCTTCATCCCGACGGCGAGCATATGAAAACCGCCACCCCTCTGCAGTTTATCAAGCTGGAGATGACAAAAGCCGACGGTACACCCCTCGCCGAGAATTTCTATTGGCGCAACGCCGACAGCGATCTCGACTACACCATGCTCGCCCAGTTGCCCGAATGCAAGCTCAAGGCCACGTGCACTCCGTCGGCAGCTCCATCGCCTAGCCAAGGCGCAACGGAAGGTTTCAATACCTATATCGTCACCCTCACTAACACATCGCCTACGGTAGCCTTCGCCAATCGTTTGCGCCTTGTCAACGCCAAGACAGGCGAGCGAATACTCCCCGCCATCATGAGCGACGGCTACGTAACACTCCTCCCAGGGGAGCAACGACAGATAATCGTCGAGGTTCCTACAAGGCAGATGGCACAGGGAGCGCGACTGCTTGTGAAGCAGTTCGGCAAGCGCGAGACGTCATTGGCAAAGTTCTGATAAAAAAGAGATTATCTCTCCTTTCGACAACACAAAAACAATGGCCAAATCTAGATTTACAACATGCTAGACGAATTTAAGAGAATGTATTCATACAGCCATGTAGCGGGTAGTGTTGTACCTACTGTCTGCTTCAAACATGTGCAGTGGTTCATTCCGCCGTATTGTCTTGTGGAAAATTTGCTAGCAAAATTTTCATTAAAGAGCCTCTCTAATGGCAATAAAGAGCCTTATCAATCGAAAATTTGCTAGCAAATTTATTTGTTCGTAAAACAGTTCATCTCAAGCGAAACAATGAAATACGTCACACAGGGTATGAAACAGAAACAATGGCAGGTTTACATTAAATATATATATGCGAAAAAAATGTTTTTTTTATGTTTCTTTATAGTGGTATTCCACGTTTGGGGCGTCTTAATAATAAAATAGGCAAACAAATATTATTTATATAATTCGAATTATTTATGAAAAGTAAAACATGTATGATTGGGGCACTCCTGGCATTGCTGGGGGTATGCTCGTGCAACGACGACTACTTGGACCAGACGGTTATCACCGACCTGAACGAGGAGGTTGTCTTTGCAGACAGTACGTATGCGTCGGGATTCCTGACGCAGATTTACACCGACATCGGGTTTGATACCGACGGCGACCGCTTCTCGCTGAACGGCGGTCTGCAGGTGGCGAGCGATGAGGCTGAGTTCAGGGCATCGTCGCAGATAACCACAGGCATGATGTTCGCTACAGGTACGGTGAACCCTGTGACGGTGACCGACGATGCATGGCGGCGGGGGTATGTGAACATCCGTCGCTGTAACAAGTTCTTGCAGTGCATAGGTAACACTCCCATGTTGGAGGGCACACGGCAGCAGTATATTGCCGAATGCCGTTTCTTGCGCGCATGGTACTACTACATGATGGTGCGTCATTATGGTGGCGTGCCCCTGCTGGGCGATGAGCTCTACACAGCCGATGGCGAGTGGAAGGCAACGCGCGACACTTATGAGGACTGCATCAACTACATTGTCGACGAAGTGAAGGCAGTGATAGCGATGAACGTGCTTCGTCCCCGCACATCAGGTAGCACCAACGGGCGCATCAACGAGGCGTGCTGCTGGGCACTGCTGTCACGTATGTATCTCGATGCTGCCAGTCCACTGCACAACGGCAGCGGATTCGGAACACCTGAAACGCAGGCACTGCTTGGATATGCAAATTACGACAAGGAGCGCTGGATGAAGTCGATAGAGGCATCGCGCAGGATAATGACAATGACGACGGGTGACTATCGCTTGTTTGAGGTGCATGCCGATGACGATAACAACAACGCTGATGAGCCGGGATGGGGATATTATGCTGTGCAGATTGCAGCCGACTTTGCTGACGTGACATCGTATGGCGACTTCAAGTATCCTTACGGTGCTTATCAGGAGATTATACTTCAGAAGAAGGAGCCCGAGGGCATTCATGTCTGCGACCTCTACTGCCCACCATCGTGTGGTGGCGACAAGTATGGCGGTTATATCTACTATGATCTGGCTGCCGCATTCCCCATGGCCGACGGTAAGGCTGTGGATGACCCGACGGGCAAGTATCAGTATAATCCTGTGACTCCTAAGGTGAACCGCGACCCACGCTTTGGCAATACCGTCACGGTGAACAATATGAAGCAGATGTCGGCTGGCGATGCCAACCACATGGTTTACACCTGTCTGGGCGACGGTGCAACAGAGGATGCCATCTATTCGGGCACACCGACTGGACTGTATATAAAGAAGATGGTTCACCGCAACTGTGCGGGTAACTATTTCGTTGAGCCGCCGATGTCGCGACCACTCATCCGCTTTGCTGAGATATTGCTCAACTATGCCGAGGCCGTGAACGAGTATTACGGTCCCGACTACACGGAGATGCTTGGCACGACAGAGATTGGTCCACTTGAGGTGCTGAAGCTTATCCGCCGCCGTGCAGGTATCGAGGCAGGCAGCGACGGTATGTATGGCTTGAAGAAAAATATGACGCAGGAGGAGATGCGCGAGGCTATACGCTTGGAGCGTCGTCTGGAACTCTCGTTCGAAGGCTTCCGTTTCTTCGATGTGCGCCGTTGGATGATTGCCGAAGAGACCGACAACGCCATGATGCACGGACTGGAGCTGACACACACTGGGTCGAATATGAACACTGGCTATACATGGCGCGTAGTGGATGTGAGAAAGCGCATCTTCAGAAAAGCTATGTATTTCTGGCCAATACCATACGACGAGATTGTGAAACTGCCTACATTGAAGCAGAATCCTTACTACGAAAATGAAATAACAGAATGAAGTTAAAGAGGTTATCTGATTTAACTCCTGTAAAAAATAGTACTATTATGCATATCAGAAGAATATTCATGGTCCTCGCAGTAGCATTGACAATGGTAGGTTGCAGCACGTTCAACGACGACAGCAACCCCTACGATGTGAGCGAGGCAGTAAAAGATATAAGTGGTGTGTGGTCGCTGAAGACAGTCACACGCAACGGTGTGGATATAACGAAGCAGATGGACTTTAGCAGGTTCCGCCTGCATCTGAACGCTGACGGAACGTACAACATTCAGAACTATCTGCCGTTTGTGGTTAGTGGCGACGGCACTTGGTCGGTGAACGACCCACTGCACCCCATGCTACTCTCGTTTAAGGAGAATGGTGCCGCTGAAGGCGTCAATCTCGATTTCAACTATCCTTTCGCTGATGGCAACAGAACAATATCAATTACCCTGTCGCCTGGATGTAAGTCGAACAGTTATGTGTACACTCTGGGTCGTGAGTCGAACGGCACGGGTAAATAAACAAAGGAGGCACATCATGAAAAGAATAGTTAAACAGCTGAGACGCCACATGTTGGGCGTATTCACACTTGCCGCAGTCGTTGCCGCATTGGTGACAGGTTGCGTATATATCGACGAATTTATTGTTACCCAGTACGATGAGAATGGTAAAGAGGTGCTTTATTCGAAAGCCAATACCGAGGCCACTTTCACGTTGAAAGGACATATTGAGTGTCACGAGAACCACTCGGGGGTTAACTTCGTTGTCGGATTCCTGGCACCCAAAGGATGGAAAGTGGCTGAAAATGCAAAGGTGACATATAAATGTGATTTGTCTGAAGACCACGATCAGATACTTACCATGTCGGTGATACCATCGTCGTCGCTTCCGAAGAACGGAAACGGACGCACGTGGGTTGAATGTCTGACTCAAGATTATGGTGTGGGCACAAATGTGCTCGACGATATGGAGTGGGTGTGCTTTCAGACCGACGATAAGTTTGACATCATCAACAATCAGTTCCCCACTTACACCATTTACATCCGTGTGAATGTGGGCGACAAGAACCTGAAATTCCATCCTGGAATATTCGTTAATCATACCGACGACGGATTCAGTGGCGGTAATGATCACAAGAAGGTGCTCTTCAGCCCTGAATGCTTCGAAGTGGTAGGTGGAACAGGTGACCCTCTCGATTTCTGTAGTGATCATTTTAATAAAGTCTCGCCGATGAGTAGTCTGCAAGACGACTATCTCACTTTCACCTTTAAGGGCTCTGCCGGCAACAACGATCTCGCTGCCACAACCGATGTGTATCTGCAGGGAACTGCCTATACATTTGAAGGCGGGGTCTATACGGTGAATACACGCAATGACAAGACTAGAATGATACGCGAGAATGAATACAGCGATACTTACAATATCACTATGTGGCCTGTCGACTTCTTCGGTGTGCCGCAGGATGAGAATATTGAACATATTGAGTATTATTTCTCAAACAGCGACGGGACTATTACAATCACACAGTCTGACGATGACTTTGAGCAGAAAGGCGATCCAATGCCAGAAGTGAAAAGCAACTTCGTATTCAGATTTGAATGTCAATAGCAGCGGAATGGTGTTACTAACGTAAAAAATTATCGTAAATATGAAAATAGAATTCTTAAACATTAAGCATCGGTCGTTGGCGATTGGCTTGTTGCTGATGATGATTATGTCGGCGACAAACGTTTCGGCTCAACAACTGACAGGACGTGTGCTTGATATGCAGAACAGCCCCGTGGTCGGTGCCGTAGTGGCTGTAAAAGGCGGCGAAGGTGTAACAACCGACGACAATGGATTGTTTACACTGACATGCTCCGCTGACGATGTGCTGACAATAAACCATATTGGTTTTCTCTACAAGGAAACTAAAGTGGGCGTGACACCCAAAAAGGGATGGGAAGTGCATCTTACCGACAAGTTTGTCGACATCGATAAAGACCTGACAGGGCCTTTCGGCGAGACAATTGCTAAAGAAGAATACCTCGGTTCGGTTTCTACTGTCTACGGAAAAGATTTGGAGAAATATATGTCGACCGACATTCTTACTGGATTGCAGGGAAGAATGGCAGGCTTCAGCATATCGCAGTATCGTGGTTCACATCTGCCTAATCTCAACTCTAACTCACGAGTAGACTTGATAGGAAGCCTTCCTTCTGGATTCGGTAGTGGTTCGTATGGCGACAACACTCGCTTCAACTATGTGTCGCGAGGCATTACGCCAGTGATAATCATCGATGGCGTTGAGAGAGATCTCGTATCCATAGATCCCGAAGACGTTGAGTCGGTAAGCCTTCAGCGCGATGCCCTCTCGTCGATGTTCCTTGGCATGAAGAGCTCTCGTGGAGCCTTGATTATTACTACCAAGAAACCTACAGCAGGACGACTGAATCTGTCGCTGACAGGAAAGTTCGGTGTTCATAGTACAGTGAAGCACCTTAAACCGCTTTCTGCCTCGCAATATGCATATCTGCTTAACGAGGCTCTGCAAAACGATGGCAAGATGGCTGTGTATTCTTACAATGACTATCAGGCTTATCTCAATGGCAACGATCCTTATGGGCATCCAGACATCAATTGGGAGGACGAAGTGTTTAACAAAAGTGCTACGACACAGTCGTACAACTTGAATGTATCGGGTGGAAGTCGTGTGGCTCAGTATGTTGTCAACCTTGGTTATATGAACGAGGCCGGACTCTTTAAGACAAACAAAGACAACGGTTACAACACGAATCTGAATTACAATCGCTATATGATATCGTCGAAGGTGAACATTAATGTCACACAAGACTTGACAGCATCGCTGTCGGCTATCGGACGTATCATAGAGGGTAATCAGCCAGGTGGTAGTGGAAGCGGATACAGCGACTTGCTGCTCACCGTGTTCCAGACACCTAACAATGCTTATCCGGTGTATAACGAAAACGGAACATTTGGTGGAAACTATGCATTCCAGAACAACCTCGTCTCACAAACAATGGAGAGCGGATATATTTCCGATAACACTCGCGATATTATGGCAACAGGAACGTTGAAGTACGACTTCAATCGTGTTGTAAAAGGACTCTCGGCTAAGTTTATCGGTAATGTTACCACTCAGACACGAACAGCTATCGTACGTACAAAGCGTAATCCTGTGTTCCAGTTTAGTAAGAACGACGAAGGACTGCCTGTTTATGTGCAATATGGCTCGCCATCATCGCAGACCAACAATTTCACATCCGTTTCTAACTATCATAATCTTTACGGGCAGTTGTCGGTAGATTATGCACGCGATTTTGGATTGCATAGCATAAAGGCTACAGTGATGGGCGACACTCGTCACGAGATTGACGATTTCGATTTACCTATGATTCCTTCAAATATCATGGAAGGAGTAGGGTATAGCTATGCGAAGAAGTATTTCGTGCAAGCCAAACTCACTGAAAGCTATTTCAACCGCTATGCTCCTGGAAACCGTTGGGGTACATTCGGCGCTATAGGTCTCGGATGGGACATCAGCAAGGAAAAGTTTATGGAAGATGCAACATGGGTTGACCTCTTGAAGTTGCGCGGAACATTTGGACGCACTGGAAACGGTATCAGCAATTCGGGATACTATATCTGGCGTCAGACCTATTCGACGAACCTCACAACGCTTTATCCTCTTGGCTCGGAGCGCAGCAATGGTTACTGGGTGACAGAGGATGGATTGGCAAACCCATACATTTCGTATGAGAAAGCTAACAAGCTGAACATCGGACTTGATGTCGAATTGTTCAATAAAAGGCTGAGCGCTAGCGTTGATTACTACAACGACAAGTATCTCGACCTTCTGCAGCAGCGCGGAAAGAGTATTGCCATACTGGGTGCTACCTATCCGTATGAGAATATCGGACGCTCACGCCGTCAGGGATGGGATGTCAATTTAACTTGGCAAGACCATGTCGGCGATTTGAACTATTATATTAACGGAAACTGGAGTATAGCACATACAAAGCTGCTCTTCATGGATGAGCAAGAGACTCCATACAACTATCTGCGCCAGACAGGCCGCCCCGAGGGTGTGGTGTTCGGATTGCAGGCTAATGGATTCCTCACAGCTTCGGATATTGCAAACGACTATCCTGTGATGGTCGGATATGATGTGCAGCCTGGCGACGTGAAATATGTCGACCAAAACAACGATGGCGTCATCAACGAATGGGACCGTGTTGTCATTGGCGGAGATAAGCCTGTGCAATTCTTCGGTATCGACTTAGGTCTTGAGTGGAAAGGATTTGAATTCTCTATGCTGTGGCAAGGTGTTTACAACCGCGACTTGTATGTTAACAACCGTACACTTGTTGAAGGTTTCCAACCTATTGGCAACAGCTATGGTCAGGCATATCAAAATATTCTTGCCCGCTGGACTCCTGAAACAGCAGAGACAGCACGCTATCCACGTCTTACAGCAGGTGGCAACACCTATAACTACGGTGGCTATTACGGCTCCTCGCTGTGGATGCAGAATGGAAACTTCATCCGTCTAAAGAACGTTGCATTGTCGTATACTCTTCCCGAAAGGTTCTGTCAGAACAAACTGGGAGGTGTGAGGGTGAAAATCTTTGTCGATGCACAAAATCTGCTTACATTCTCTGCATGCGACCTCGTCGATCCTGAGGTGACATTTACAAGCTCACCCTTGCAGCGTACTATTTTCACTGGTGTTAAACTTAACTTCTAAATCACTATGTGCAATATGAAATCAATTAAGACAAATATTCTGCTACTTGGTATTCTTGCATGCGCCTTTACTGCTTGTACTGACGACTATGAGAATTTGCCAGTAGACCAGTATACGATAGAATACGTATTCTCTGAGACGGACTCTGCCGGTGTTCAGGCCGTACGCTTTCTGAATGCTATTTATTCCACATTGCCTAATGGCTATAATCGTGTTGGCAGCGACTTCCTTGATGCTGCATCTGACGATGCTGTCTCGCTGTATATGGATAGCGACCCCGACGTTCTTCGTTTGCAGACAGGACGCTACACAGCAAGCAATCAGGTATCATCGAACATGAACTGGGGTACTTGGTATGAATCTATACGTAAGTGTAATATCTTTATCAACAATATCGACCATGTGCCATTCAATACCACGTATATGAATTCTGAGACATATACCGACTCTGAAGGCAACGAAGTTGTTGGACGCGAACGTCCATTAGGGTCGTCGTATAAGGCTGAAGCACGTTTCCTTCGTGCGTTCTTCTACTTCCAGTTGTTGGAGCGCTATGGCGGTGTACCACTGGTGGGTAATAATGTATATGATATTAACGACAATCTTGAGTTGTCGCGTAACACTTTTGCCGAGTGTGTTGATTATATAGTTAGCGAGCTCAACGACATCGAGGACTCGCTCCGTACATTGCCAATGCGCGATGCTGCTGCATTCGCTCATGTACCAACCAAACAGGCATGTATTGCATTCAAGAGTCGTGTTCTTCTGTATGCAGCCAGCCCGTTGTTCAATGGAAATACGCTTGAGCCAGGTAATCCTTATGTGGGCTATACCGACTACGATGCTTCGCGATGGACTCGTGCAGCAGAAGAGGCTAAGAAGTTTATCGATACCTATGCTACTCTTTCTACACGTACTTCGATGAACAAAAACAAGTTCCAGTTGGCAGCTGACTTCCGCAACGTGTTCTTGAATTATTACACTAGTGATGTGCGCGAGGTGATATTCTTCAGGAATAATGGTAGCGGATCTTCGACAGAACGTAACAATGGCCCTCTTGGTTTCTCAGGAAATAAGTTGGGTAATGGCCGTACTAATCCTACACAGAATCTTGTAGATGCCTTTGTGATGAAAGATGGTAAGCCTCGTGGAGAAAGTAAGTATCCATACGACCCTCAGCGTCCTTATGAGAACCGCGACGGTCGTCTCGATTATACTATCTTGCATCAAGGTTCACAGTGGCTTAACACTCAACTCGACACTTACCAAGGTGGTGCTAACAATCCTTCAGGGTCGGGACGCTTTAACCAGACGAGCTACTACATGTGCAAGTTCATGGGCGATTTCCGTACAGCTAATGAGTATGGTAGCCATACCGAGCTTTGGATTTACTTCCGTTTTGCCGAGGTGCTGCTTAACTTTGCTGAGGCTGCTAATGAGAGTGAAAACCGCGAGGCATATATGGACGATATTATAAATGTACTCATTCCTATTCGCCATCGTGCAGGCATAGAAGCTGGCAGCGACAAGCAGTACGGCCTTGACCGCACAATGACGCGTGAGGAGATGAGAGCGGTTATCCACAACGAGCGTCGTTGTGAGTTAGCTTTCGAGGAGCACCGCTATTACGACATTCGTCGCTGGCGTGAGGCTGAAGAAATCTTTAAGAATCCGATTCAAGGTATGCAGGTTGTAAAGGGTACCACTCAAGTGGTGTATACTCCTATCAATATTCTCAATGTGGATTGGAGCAACAAGATGTACCTCTATCCTATACCTTATACAGAAGTGAACAAGAACAGTAACATGGTTCAGAACCCTAATTGGAGAGAATAATTATGAAAAGAATATTTTTGCTTTTAATGTGCCTTTGCACATACGCCATCACCATGATGAGTCAGACAGTCACTGGTGTTGTTACCTCTGCCGACGACGGTGAGCCCCTTATCGGTGTTACCGTGAAGGTGAAGGGCACCCAGACTGCTACCATCACTGATATTGACGGCCGCTATGAGATAGCTGCCAAAAATGGCGACCATCTGCAATTCTCCTATGTGGGTTTTGTGGAGAACGATGTCGTAGTACATGGTGCGACGCTCGATGTTGTGATGTCACCTGACGATAATGGTCTTAACGAGGTTATCGTGGTCGGTTATGGTCAGGCTAAGCGTATCACTCTCACCGGTGCCGTTAGTGCCATCAATGGTAAGGAGTTGCAGAAAGTGCCTGTCAGCAGTGTACAGAACACTCTTGTAGGTAAGCTTCCTGGATTCTTCTCGCAGCAGCGCTCGGGACAACCGGGTAAGGATGCGTCCGACTTCTTCATCCGTGGTGTCAGCTCACTGAACTCGGCAGGTAACCAACCGCTTATCATCGTCGACGATGTGGAGTACACCTATGAGCAGCTTTCGCAGATTAATGTCAATGAAATTGAGAGTATATCTATTCTGAAAGACGCTTCTACTACAGCTATCTATGGTATCAAGGGTGCCAATGGTGTGCTTGTGGTAAAGACCCGCCGTGGTGAAGACGGTGCCCCTCGCATCAATGTCCGTCTGGAATCTGGTATGCAGACACCTGTCCGCACGCCTAACTTTCTTCGTTCATACGAAACTGCACAGCTTGTCAACGAGGCCTATCTCAACGATGGCATACCACCCATTCACACAGAGGCTGACCTCGAGCACTTCCGCACTGGCGACGATCCTTACGGTCATCCAGATGTTAGCTGGTATGATGAGATATTCAAAAAGGTGGCTATGCAGGCAAATGCCAATGTCGACGTGTCGGGTGGTACCGAACGTTTGAAATACTTTGTGTCGGTAGGCTACTTCATGCAGAATGGTCTGGTGCGCAACTTTGGCTCGGCAAATGCTGATGTTAATTCAAACTACCTCTATCGTCGTTTCAACTATCGTTCGAATATCGACTTCCAGGTAACTAACAATCTCTCAATGCGACTCGATATCACATCGCGTTTCATGAACATCAATGAGCCTTACAACCTTAACGCTACGGGTCAGATATATAGCTGGGAGGAGATGCACCCATATTCTTCGCCCGTCATCAACCCCGATGGCTCGTGGGCATATCTCTACGATACCTCAGGGCGTCGTCCGACGCTCAATGCCCGACTGGCTAACCAAGGCTATCGTCGCACACGCCGCAACGACAACAACCTGCTCTATAGTGCTAACTGGAAGATGGATTTCATTACTAAAGGCCTGTCGAGCAATATCCGTGTGGCTTACTCTACCATCGACGAAAACTGGCGTAGCGCATGGCGCAGTGAGTTCCCGACATATCATTTCAACTCCGACGGACAGGGTGGGGGATACTACAACATCAACCCTGATCATGTCTACACCAATGGTTCGTATGCTGTCACTGCTGGAACAAACACGGCTCGTAAAGATCTTAATCTGCAGGCATATCTCAACTACGCCCGCGTATTTGCTGAGGATCACGATGTGACGGCAATGTTGCTCTACAACCGCGAGAGCACAACCAACGAGAACTTTGGACAGAAAGTGCCAGAGAAGTTCATGGGTATGACACTCAAACTCGGATACAAGTACAAAAACAAGTACCTTGTCGACTTCAATGCCGCTTACAACGGTTCCGACCGTTTTGCCGCTGGGCATCGCTATGGATTGTTCCCGGCAATAGGTGTGGGATGGGTTGTTTCCGAAGAGCCTTGGTTCAAGAAAATCTTCGAGAAGAGCGTCGATCACTTCAAGATTCGTTCGTCGTTCGGTATCGTAGGTTCCGATGTCGCAATGGGCGACCGCTACCTGTATAATCAGATTTACGAAGTAGGTAATACATACTATTTCGGCGACCGTGCCATGAACTGGCAAGGCTATCGCGAGGGTGCCCTCGGTAACGACAACGTAACATGGGAAAAGGCTCGTAAGTTCGATATCGGTATCGACCTCAACCTTTGGAACTGCGTCTCCATCACCGTCGACTACTTCTACGATCACCGTTACGACCAGCTCGTCTATCGTGGCGACATCCCTCTGATTATTGGTATCGGCACATCGCCTGTTAACGTGGCAAAGACAATGAACCGCGGTTTCGACGGACAGATTGGTTATCGTAAGTATTGGGGTGATTGGAGTTTCAACACCAACTTCGTGTTCTCCTATGCTAAAAACCGTATCCTCTATCAGCAGGAAGCCCAGCAGCGCTTCCCATGGTTGACGAAGACAGGTAATCCTATCGGACAGCCGTTCGGCTACGTATGGGACGGCTACTACTCTCCCGATGATATCGCTGCTATTGAGAGCGGTGCAGAGGGTGCGCCCGCAATACCTGTCAGTGATATTGCCGTACAGGCAGGTGACTTGAAGTATAAGGACTTGAATGGCGACGGACTCATCGACGACTACGACAAACGTGCCATCGGAAAGCCTAACCTTCCTAATACTACACTCGGTTGGACCATTGGTGGTTCGTGGAAAGGACTCACGCTTAGCGTGCTATTCCAAGGATCGTTCAATTACAGTTTCTCTGTTGTAGGTACTGGTATCGAGCCGTTCAAGAGCCAGTTCCAGCCGCTTCATCAGCAGCGTTGGACACTTGACCGTTATCTCGCTGGCGAAGAGATCAACTTCCCGCGTTTGACATCGAACCCGGCTTCAATCAACTCGGCTCAAGCCTATATGTCAGACTTCTGGCTTATCGACGCGTGGTACATACGTCTGAAGACCATCGACCTCAGCTACTCGCTGCCGCGTAAGGCATTGCCGAAGTTCCTTGACTCAGCACGATTCTATGTGAACGCATACAACCTCTTCACATGGACCAGCTACGACAAGTATCAGCAAGATCCTGAAATATCCACCAACACTGCTGGCGACGCTTATATGAACCAGCGCGTCATCAACTTTGGTGTAGCACTTGGATTCTGATTTTGTAAACCTAGTATCTAAAGCACGGGGGCGGTTCGCCTCCGTGCTTTTTGTATACCCCTAGTGGGTTGGTGTAACCATTTGATTTCAAGTTTTTATTAAAGAGCCTCTTTATTGCTGCTTAAACGGCACTTTAATGGTAACAAACCAATGGTTTAATGCCATTAAAGAGGCTCTCTACCAGTGATTTGGTTTGAAGCGAAAACGAGAAGACCAAAATATATGAGGGAGTTGCTAATAATGAAACCATGCATTGAATATCTCAAATTTTTCTTTAAAATACATATTTTGGTTCGATTTTTATATGTTTTGGTTCGATTTTTATATCCACTTACGTGAGTATAGCATAATTTTGCAACAGAAAATATGTTCTTTGAACATAGTGTGTTTTCAATTACTAGTAATTATTAATTTTAAAAGCAATTGCTTATGAAGAAAATTTTTACACTTATCGCAGGAGTTATGTTCGTTGCTTCGGCCAATGCTGTGACTCCTTACAAGAACCTCTATGTTGAGGCTAGTGTGTATCCTACTGGTTCTGGTTACGTTTACCTTGATGGTAAGAACGATGAAGACAGGGGGTATATTTATGAACAGTCAGAAGACTGGGGCGAGACCGCCTTTATCAAGTACGTTGGTGGCGAGAACGGCGGTGGCGGCGACGCAGTAGGTTGCAATGCAGGAATGGGCATCTATGAGATTGCCGTTAGCGCTGAAGCCGAAGCCGACTATGAGCTCGTATGCTATGCCGACAAGATTAAAGAGGATGGCGTCTATGGCAAAGAAGATGTCTATCCTGTCATCAAGGGTACAGGAGAAGGACAGCGTAGCTGGAACTACGAATGGGTAGGCAACGGCGAATGGATCAATATCAACTGTTCTGATGACATTTGCCCTGTAACCGGTAATTCTAATGGTGATGCTGAGGGTTGCGATGGCCGTAAGCGTGAAGATTGCTTAAAGAAAACAGACCTTTGGAATGCTGACCCCGACACTTATGTCTATGTGATTTTCCGCAAGGTGGGTGACGAACTGCCAAAGTTTGTTGAAGACGAAACCGCTATTCACGGTCTGACCATCGACAACAAGAGCAATGGTGCCACATACAACCTCTCTGGTCAGCAGGTAGGCAAAGACTTTAAGGGTGTTGTTATCAAGGACGGTAAGAAAATCGTAAATAAGTAAGAGAAATAACTAAGTTTGCTTAGTGCTTTCCGAACTTGAACGATTTTAGGGGCTATGCCCTAGAAACGTCTTTAATAAAACAACATTTTTAACCCCACTCTATACCCTCTCAAAGAGAGAATAGGGTGGGGTTCTTTTATGAAACAATGAGAAAACTCCTTGTTGGTTAACGTCCAAGGAGTTTTCTCATTTGTAACCTTCTTTTTTTCTCTTTTTGACTTCTTACCTTGAGGTAATTCCCTCCCAGTTATCAGTGCGGAATGGGAACATTGGCAGTCCTGCCGAGTTGTATATAATTCCGTCGGGATTGTTTGCCCATCCATAGCGCACTGCCACGGGGAATGGCACCTTCTCAGACCAAACCACTATGGTTTCACCTTCAGTGCGCAGATTAGCTTTGTAGAATTTGCGATCGGCGCCGGCAATTGTCATGCTGCCCGATGTCGCTCCTTCAGCGAATCCTTTTTCAATATGTTCGAACCATAAGCGTATCTTGTTGCCTTCTATCCTATAGTCTTTATAAATGGGTCCTGAGTATGCTACCTTCTTGTTGTATGTTTTTGCAAGAGCGACAAGTGCCAGTCGGCGTCCAACCTCTTGCTTGTTCTTTGGGTGTATGTCTGCTTCCATGCCGATGTCGATGGCACATGCGATGCCGGTGTTCTCTAAGTGCTGGGCCGTCAGCATTTGTGCCTCGCGCAGCTCTGCCCATGTTGATTCCTCTGGCTGTGATGCTTTCTTCATGAAATTGGCAAGTTGCACTATGTAGAAGTCTAATTGACTGTTCCACTTTGTTCGCCAGTCATTTATCATCAGTGGTAAAAGCTCACGGTACTGATATGCCCTGTCGGTATTCGACTCACCCTGATACCAGATGGCGCCGCGCAGAGCATAGCCCGCAAGTGGGTTGAGCATAGAATTATAGAGTACGGTGGGCAGATTGGGGTTGTATGCCATATTAACGGGGCGTGGTGGGAAGTCGCGTAGGTTGACACTTGTTTTGTATTTCCATTCTCCTGCCAGCGAAATACGCTCTTCGCCACATGCGAGATAAACATTATCGTCGTCAGTAGTAAGTCCACCGTCGGCTCCTGTATCCAAAATGCGAATGGCGATGTAGGCAGTTCCTGCCTTCGACATGTTGGCAGGGATGTCGTAATTGCGTGGTGCGAACCATATGCCAGTGCGACCGATTTCTTTTCCATTAAAGAATGTGATGTCTTCGTCGTCGATAGGGCCAAGACAGAGTTTCAGTGGTTTACCTTCCCATGAAGTTGGAATCTCAACTTGTCGGCGAAGCCATACAACGCCGTCGAATCCCGACAATCCATTCTCCTCTATTTTTCCAGGTATACGTATTGCATTCCATTTTGAATCGTTGAAATCACATTGTGCCCAAGGGAAGCCATCGCTGATATTTAAGTCGCTGTTGTTCACCTCCTGCCAATAGGCACGCTCTTCTTCCTCATATTGGCGTTTCAGCATCTCTGGGTCATTCGGCATACGTTTTACCTTTTCAATCATGTCACGGAAGTATGGCATCTGAATGAGCGATTCCTCACTTGTCCACGACTCTGCCAGTGTTCCTCCCCAGTTTGTCGCAATCAATCCAATGGGTACGTTAAGCGACTTTTGCAGATTCACACCAAAGAAATAACCGGCAGCAGAAAACTCAGGAATGCTCTTCGACGAACATACCTCCCAACCGTCAGTGAGGGCTTCTATTGATGTGCATGGCTGCGGACTGATGACATGCTTCATGTTTATAATACGTATGCGGGGATAATTGTCGGCATGCGCTATCTCTTCTTCATAATTGTCAATCTTTCCCCATCCGGCAAGTGGCATTTCCATATTCGACTGGCCTGTGCAGAGCCATACCTCGCCGATAAGCACATTATGCAGAGTGACTGACGACATGGTTTTTCCATTCACAATTTCTTCAATGCTAATCTCATACGGACCTCCAGCATTCGGGGTGGCTACATCTACTTTCCAACTTCCGTCGGCAAGTGCAGTCGCATCATACCTCTTTTTGTTCCAAGATGTAGTCACACGCACCATTGCGCCTTTGTGCTCAACCTCGCCCCAGATGGGAGCGTTTGTCTTCTGCTGCATAACCATGTTGTCGGAAAACATTGGTTGTAACTTAATTTGTGCATTCATACAAAGTGAGAGCACAGTAAACAAAATAGTCAGTATATTCCTCATAATTTCTCTTTTTTGTTTATTTTAAGACGATTATAAATAAAGAAACCAATATAAAAAAGAATATATTATTTGTTTTTAGTGTTTTCGTAGTTTATAATCGTCTTTAAAATTGTAAGCATTAATGCAAAATTCATTTTTTCTAGATAAAAAAATATAGCATGAGAGCAAAAGTTTTTCTTCTGAGTATGTTTTTTTTGCCGGCTTTGATTGTATGCGGGCAGAAACAGGCAGACCTGACGCAGTATGTGAATACACTGCAGGGAACTCACTCCAATTTCGGCTTGAGCCATGGAAATACCTTTCCCGCCACCGCAATGCCTTATGCCGTTCATGAATGGACACCTCAGACGGGGCCTAACGGCGAAGGTTTCAAGTATTTATATGAGGCTGACGAAATTCGTGGCTTTGGGCAATCACATCAGTGCTCGCCATGGGTAAGCGACTATGCTGTGTACACTTTTTTCCCTGAAACAGGCAAATTGGTGGTAGACCCAAACAAGCGAGGTGCAAAATTTAGTCACGATAACGAGTTGGGTCGTCCTCACTATTACACCGTTACCTTCGACAATGGTGTGAAGACAGAGTTTGCTCCTACGACTCGTGGCGTACATCTGCGCTTCTCATACCCTAAGAGTGATGATGCTTGGCTCGTTATCGACGGATATACAGGACAGAGTGAGATAAAAATCGACCCTGCGAAAAGAGAGGTTAGGGGATGGGTGAACAATCATCGTTTCGTCAACCACTCTGAAAACTTCCGTTGCTATTTTGTTATTAAGTTCGACAAGTCATTCGAGGATTATGGTACATGGGAGAACCGTCACAACAACACCTTCGTAAAAAGTACGGAAGGTGAGGGTAGAGGCTACGGCGCTTACTTGAAGTTTAAGCCCGGGGCAAAGGTGCAGGCGCGTGCAGCATCGTCGTATATCAGTTACGAACAAGCAGAGTTAAACCTCAAAACAGAATTAGGAAACGATAAAACCCTTGAGCAGACCAAAGCTCATGGGCAACAGACTTGGAACGAGTTGCTCAGTCGTATTCAAGTGGAAGGAGGTACCGAAGAACAGATGCGCACATTCTACTCGTGCCTTTTCCGTGCAAACCTATTCTCACGGAAATTTTATGAGCGTAAAGCCGACGGCACACCTTATTATTATAGTCCCTACGACGGTAAGATACACGACGGATATATGTATACCGATAATGGTTTCTGGGACACATTCCGCAGTCAGTTCCCTCTGACAAATATCTTGCATCCCACTCAGCAGGGACGATATATGCAAGCAATGATGAATGTTCAGTCGAAAGAGCTGGGTTGGTTCCCTTCATGGTCGTGTCCGGGTGAGACTGGTGGAATGCTCGGCAACCATAGCATATCGCTCTTTGCAGATGCCTATGCTAAAGGCATACGTACTGTTCCGGCGGACTCTATACTGAAAGGCTATGCCCATGAGGCGTTCAACAAGGGACCTTTTGGAGGGGCCAACGGTCGTGCCGGATGGCAACACTATTTCACATTGGGTTATGTGTCATTCCCAGAATCACACGGAAGTGTGTCGCAAACTCTCGAATATGCATACGACGATTGGTGTGCTTATAACTTAGCCCGCCAGAGTGGAAACAAGTTCTACGAGAATGTCTTCAAGCACCATCTCTATAATTATCGTAATCTTTGGGATGCATCCACAGGCTTCTTCCGCGGCAGAGGCATCGATGGCAAGTTCTACGAACCATTCGATCCGCTCGTGTGGGGCGGTCCTTACACCGAGGGTAATGCGTGGCATTATATATGGTCGGTGTTCCACGATGTGCAGGGACTCATCAATCTGTTTGGCTCAGATGAGGCATTCATAGCAAAAATGGATTCGGTGTTCTCGCAACCCCCTGTGGTTAAACCAGGTTGGTATGGTGGGAAAATTCACGAAATGGTTGAGATGGAAATAGCCAACATGGGCCAGTATGCTCATGGTAACCAACCTATCCAGCATATGCCATATCTTTACAATTACGCCGGCCAACCATGGAAAACCCAATATTGGGTGCGCCAGATTATGGAACGTCTGTACAATTCCACGCCAGATGGCTTCCCAGGCGATGAAGATCAGGGAGGTATGTCGTCGTGGTATGTGCTTTCGGCATTAGGAATCTATGCTGTCACACCAGGCACTAATCAGTATGTGATAGGCTCGCCGATTTTCCAAAAGACGACAATCACTTTGGAAGATGGTAAGAAGTTTGTAATCGAGGCAAAGGATAACAATAAGGAGAATGTGTATATACAATCAGGCCAACTTAATGGCGCTCCGCTCGACAAAAACTACATCACTTATGATGATATCGCTGCTGGTGGAACTCTCACATTCCATATGGGCAGCACTCCAAATCTTCAACGTAATACCTCAAAGGCCGCAGCGCCATTCTCAATGTCTGAAAAGAAGAATTGAAGTGGAACACCAAAAGAGTACAATTGCAACATTGGTGGCTTTAGCCCCATTTGTTTCTTATGCACAAGATGAACGTCCCAATGTAATAATAATATATACGGATGATCATGGAACGCTTGATGCAACTTGCTATGGCGCCACCGACCTTTACACGCCTAACATAGACTCGCTAGCCGCTCACGGGGTAAGTTTTAGCAGGTTCTATGGGGCTCCTGTTAGCTCTGCATCTAGAGCCTGTCTGTTAACAGGGCAGTTCGCTAAGCACGCAGGTGTAACAGGAAATGCTGGATGGACTGGTATCCCTGTCGGCAAGGAAACTATGGCCGACCGTATGCGCGCCAATGGCTATCAGACCGCGTGCATAGGCAAATGGCATCTGGGTTCTTGGAACGAATACCGTCCCACACAACGTGGGTTCGATTATTTCTGGGGTTTTCTCGGTGGTTGCGTTGACAGCTATTCGCATTATTACTACTGGTGGGGCCCAAATGTCCATGATCTCTATCGCAATGACACCGAGATATGGCAACCTGGAAAGTTTTTCACAGAGGGCATGGTAGAGGAAGCCCGTAAATTTATTACCAATCGCGATAAGCAACGGCCTTTCTTTCTATATTGGGCGGTTAATATCCCTCACTATCCATTGCAGCCGAAAGAGAAATGGATTGAATACTACTCAAGTCTGCCAAATCCGCGACGCATGTATGCGGCTTTCCTATCAACATTCGATGAGTATCTTGGGGAGTTCCGTACGTTTCTCCGTTGGCAAGGGTTAGATAAGAACACCATAATCATCTTCCAGGCCGACAATGGTCATAGTACCGAGATTCGCGGCATGGGCGAAGGGGGTTGGTGTGGTGATTATCGTGGAGGAAAGTTCTCGCTATTAGAAGGTGGTATAAGAGTACCTTGCATAGTGTCGTGGCCAGGACATTTCCCCGAAGGTGAATGGAGGGACCAGACTGCCATGTGTATAGATTGGCTACCTACGCTTGCAGAAGTGTGCCGGTTCAGTGTCGATGACATGGAGATTGACGGCAACAGCATCGTCCGTCTCATCAAAGACAAAAACGCTTCGTCGCCCCACGATGTCCTACATTTTGATTTTACAGATCAAGAATGGGCTGTAATGCAAGGAGATTGGAAATTGCTATATAATGCAATAGATGTAAAACCTAACGACAAGAATGAGACTATTGAAGGATTATTTCTCTCCAACATTGCTCGTAATCCCTCTGAACAAATTGATTATCAAAAACAATATCCGGAAAAAGTGAAGGAACTCAAAGCATTGAGAGACTCATTTGTTGCCTCATTTCCTACAAAAAAAGAATAAAAGATATGAAAAAAATCATTTTCCTCACACTGGCCTTTGGACTGACAGTTATTGTTTGCGCTCAGACCAACTATGCTGAACAAGTTAATACCCTAATAGGCACAAAGGGAACTGGACTAACGTCTGGTTACCTCTATCCTGGGGCAACATATCCTCACGGTATGGTTCAGTTTACACCGTCGTATTTTTGCAAGCAGGCTGGTTTCGTAATTAATCAGAATAGTGGTGGTGGGTGTGAGCATATGGGTAATTTTCCGACATTCCCAGTAAAAGGAAAACTTAATGTTTCTCCCGATATGATTCGCAATGCTCGCATTAATATAACTGAAGAAAAAGGACATGCCGGATATTATGAGGCGATGGTTCAAGAGGATATTCATGCTGAGCTTACTGTCACTCCCCGGACAGGCATGGCTCGCTATAGTTATCCCGCTGATACTGACTATGGCACGGTAATAATCGGTGCTGGTATTGCTGCGACGCATATAAAGGAAGCTGCAGTTGCGATAACGGCTCCCAATAGGTGCGAAGGATATGCCGACGGTGGCTATTTTTGTGGTATTCGCACTCCGTATAAAGTGTATTTTGTCGCAGAGTTTGATGTTGATGCGGTAGAGAGCGGAACATGGAAGCGCAAAGTGTTACATCCTGGTGCAACGTTTGCTGAAGGTGAGTATTCGGGTGTTTATTTTACTTTCAACACACAGGGAAACAAGGTTATACAATATAAAGTCGGTGTTTCATATGTGTCAGTAGAGAATGCACGTGAGAATCTTCGCACAGAGAACCCCGATTGGAGTTTCACTGCTGTAAAAAACAATGCAGAGAATAAATGGAATAAGTTCCTGTCTCTCATTGAGGTGGAAGGTGGGAGTCAAAGTCGAAGGATTCAGTTCTATACACATCTCTATCGTGCTTTTATCCATCCGAGTATATCGAGCGACGTGAATGGTGAATACATGGGTGCCGATTGGCGTGTGCATAAGACGAATGCTGTTCAATATTCACAGTTCAGCAATTGGGATACATACCGCACTCAGATACAGTTGCTTGCAATGTTGGAGCCTGACATTGCCTCAGATATTGTACTCTCACATCAGGATTTCGCCTTGCAGTCGGGTGGTTCTTTCCCACGCTGGGTGCTTGCAAATGTAGAGACTGGCATCATGCAAGGCGATCCCTCGTCAATTCTCGTAGCTAACGCTTGGGCCTTTGGGGCGCGTAATTATGATCCGAAGCCGCTTTTTGAGATAATGCGGAAGGGCGCAGAGCAACCTGGCTCAAAATCGCAAGATGAGGAGACACGACCGCATTTGAAACAATATCTTGAGAAGGGATACATGAATGCGTCGATGCAACTTGAATATACATCTGCCGACTTTGCAATAGGTCAATATGCACTTCATGCCATCGGCGATGAGTTTGCATCATGGCGGTATTTCCATTTCGCTCGGTCATGGAAGAATCTCTTTTGTAAGGAGACAGGATGGCTTCGTTCGCGTAATGTCGACGGTTCATGGAAGAATCAGGGCGACGACTGGCGTGAGGCCACGTACAAAGATTATTTCTGGATGGTACCGTATAATATAAAAGGTCTTATCGATATTATCGGTGGCAGCGCAGAGGCAGAGAAGCGACTTGATGAGTATTTCAGTAGACTTGATGCCGGCTATGGCGATGAATGGTTTGCTTCTGGTAATGAGCCGTCGTGGGGAATACCATGGGTGTACAACTGGACTGGTTCGCCGTGGAAGACACAGCAGGTGGTGGCACGTACATTGCGTGAGCAATATACCGATCGTGAGAATGGTCTTCCTGGCAACGACGATCTTGGTTCCATGGGCGCATGGTATGTATTTGCGTCAATGGGTTTATACCCCGAAATACCTGCTGTTGCAGGATTTTCAATTAATACTCCCGTCTTTCCACGTATCACTATTCATTTGCCGAAGTCGGACATAATCATCGAAGGCGGCAGTGAGCAGAATATTTATACTACTTCATTGCGCCTTAATGACGCAATTGTCAATGGTACATGGATTCCATGGGAAGATATTTGTAATGGAGCGCATCTGCTGTTCCGCACCTCGAAGCATCCTGACAAAAAGTGGGGAACTAAAGTGTTGCCTCCGTCGTTTGAATAATTATATTTGCGTTTTTTTTGCAATGGTTCAAAACTGATAGAGATTGATTCAAGTTTTATATTCGATTTAATATATTAGCATTAATTTTGCCAACGTCATAAGTATCACGATTATAGATAAATAAGTATATGAAGAGTATCAAGTATTTTATCTCTTGTGTATGTCTTTGCGGAGCATCGTTTTTGGTTGTCAATGCCCAGCCGCTCGCAGGAAAAGAATACCGTTGGGCTTGGACAGGATGGGAGCGACCTGCTGGTGTTAATCCGATAATATCGCCCAACGCAAATAGTGTGTTTTATTGTCCTATGAAAAACACTCCAATGAAGTGGGAAGAAAGTGACACGTTCAATCCTGCTGCTACTATTATTAATGATAAGGTGGTTGTGCTCTATCGTGCCGAAGACAATTCTGCTACCGGTATAGGCACCCGTACTTCTCGAATAGGCTTTGCCTCAAGCGATGATGGTCTTCATTTCAAGTGTGCAGGGGCTCCAGTGATGTACCCCGATGCTGATGACGACGCTGCTGTCGATGAGACTCCAGGTGGATGCGAGGACCCACGTGTCTGCATGACTGAGGACGGACTCTATGTGATGATGTACACCCAATGGAATCGCAAGCAAGCAAGACTAGGTGTTGCCACGTCTCGAGATCTTATTACGTGGACAAAGCATGGCTCACCGTTTGCAAAGGCATATGGAGGTAAATTTGCTCATGTGTTCTCTAAGTCGGCTTCGATAGTGACAAAGATGAAGGGTGGCAAACAAGTGATTGCAAAGATAAACGGCAAATACTGGATGTATTGGGGTGAGCAGTTTGTTAATGTTGCCACGTCGACCGACCTTATTAACTGGACTCCTATGGTTGATGCAAACGGAGATTTTCTTAAGGTTATCGAGCCACGTAAAGGCTATTTCGATAGTCAGCTTACAGAGTGCGGCCCTCCTGCTATAATGACAAAGCATGGCATTATACTGTTCTATAATGGCAAGAACGATGGTGGTGTGGCTGGCGACAAGCGCTATACAGCCAACTCGTATTGTGCTGGTCAGGTGCTCTTTTCTAAAAGCAATCCAGCCAAGGTGCTCGATAGACTTGATAAGCCGTTTTTCATTCCTGAGGCAGATTTCGAACGTAGCGGACAGTATCCTGCAGGCACTGTGTTTATAGAAGGACTTGTTCCTTTCAAGGGGAAGTGGTATCTATATTATGGTTGCGCCGACTCGCGTGTCAGCGTTGCTGTGTACAACCCCAAATGATGACATAAAGCCCTGGTGTAGAGTTGTCAAAGTTCTCTCCTGTGGTTTCTGTTATGTTGAATGATTAGTTTATAGTTATACATATAACTTGTTGAGTTCTAAGATTTTTCAGTATTGGGTTTTGGGGACGGATGCATATGTGTCCGTCTTCTTTTTTTGTTTTATTCAAATACTTTAGTTGTCTAATTGTTTCTTCGTTTTATTGGCAATAAGATGTTTTAATTCTTGGAAAATAACAAAATAAAAATGATTTTTTTGCAGATTGGTTCAATCTTTATATTTTTATGTTCGATTTTTATATCCCCATATTTGTTTGGCCGTTAATTTTGCAAACAGATAAAACCTAACCATAGTATTCACATAATAACTCGACAGGCAATATGAACTTTACCGAATTCTATAAAACATATTTTTCCAGGCTTGTGAATTATGCCCAGATGTATCTTGGCAACGACGATGCCATGGATGTAGTTCAGGATGTTATGACATCGCTGTTGGAAAAGCAGAGCACAATGACATTTGTCGATGACATGAAGTCGTATGCCTACACATCGGTGAAGCATCGTTGTCTTGATATCCTCAAGCATGAGACTTACAAACACGAGTATTGTCGTCGCACACTGATGGCTATGCGTGCAAGTCTCGAGATGGAGAAGCAGAGTAACCAATCGCCTGTTAACTTGCATCTTGAGTATAAAGAAACAGAGCGTCTTGCCCGTCAAGCAGTATTGGAACTTCCGCGCAGATGCAGGGAGGTGTTCCTATTGAGCAGGGTCGATGGCTTGCGATATAAAGAGATTGGCGATAGAATGAATATATCGCAGAACACAGTTGAGTGTCAGATGACTATTGCGTTGCAGAAGTTGCGCGCGCGTTTGAATGTATCGTAATTTTTTCTGTCTTTGATTATATTATGGCTCGGGGATTTGCTCCGGGCCTTTTTTGTCTGTATTGTTATTTGTCCATCCAATAGTGCCGTTCTGCATCGGACATCTTCTCAATGGCATAGCGCAGTGTGGTGCGTGGCATGGTAGCAGCGTGCTCGCTAAGGAAACTGCGCAGCAGATCGACAGACACACGCTTGCCCATCTCGCGAAGCATCCACCCCACAGCTTTATGCATCAAATCGTGAGGGTGGTGGAGCAATTTTTCCGAATAGCGCAGGCACCACGATGGGTCGCCTTCTTGTAATGTCCTCAGCGTGCACACCACACTCATGCGCTGGCGCCACAGATTGTCAGACACGGCAAGCGAATCGACCACCTCTTGCTTGTATTCCCTCTCAGTTATGTTGGCATTGCTACCCAATAGTGTCGGCAGCAGTAACCAGTGACCAAGTATCTTTGGCGCAGAGAGATCAACTAGGTCCCAGTTATTAGCCTGTTTGGCATGATGCAAATACATGCTGAGTATCTCGTCGCGCTGACTGATAGCATTTGAGTTGTTAACAAGTCGTCGATTTGCCAGTTTTTCAAACTTGCTCACCATCAGCAATAGTCCGCAGAGTCTCACCTCGTGCCACTTCGATGCCAGCAGCTGTGGTATTTCGTTGAGTTCTATTTCTTTTTCCACGCTCTTCACCACCTCTCTTGTCTGTGGCACTTTCAGTCCGAGAAACTCATCACCCTCGCCATATTCTCCAGAGCCTGTTTTGAAGAACTGCATGAGTATTCTTCGCTGCTCATCGTTGCGCAGCGATTCCATGTGTTCGATAATCTCTTTTGCCGTCATATCATTCGTTTTTGTCAGGTTGCCAAAGATGTCGTTTCATGTCTACCATGCCGTTACTGCGGAATGTTACGCCCTCGTCCTCAAGCAGTGTACGCTGTTGACCCCATCCCGGTGCTGTGCGTCCCGTGGCGTTTACCACTCGGTGACAATTGCATGATGCTGCCTCTGGCGTGTAGCGGAGTGTGCGTCCCACCATGCGTGAATGGCTTGGCCATCCCGCAAGAGTGGCAATCATGCCATATGTGGCAACTTGTCCACGTGGTATCTGTGCAACGATATTCAGTACGTCGATATAGAAAAGTCGTGATTCTTCGGCACTCATTCTGCTAGGATAGTCTTTCATCTTTGTCTTGTCTGGATTTATCTTTGCAAAAATACACATTATATTATATAAATCCATTTTATTTCTCAAAAAACTATTGTCGGTGCTTCTCCTTGCAAGGGTAAAAGCACGATGATAAACAATATGGCTACGACGATCGTAGCCATAAAAACTATTTTGTAAAATTGTGTGTGCTTGGTGTTATCGCTTTTTCCTGAATATTATATTCATGGTTGAAGGGTCGAGTGGTTTAAGGTTTGGAAGTTTCAGACTCTTCACCATGTGCAGCGTACCTTGTTTATATTTTTTGAAGTGCTCGGTATTGAGGTGTTGTTGGTATGCAGACTCCGATGCATAAATCTCCAATATTCGGATATGTGTGGAGTCCTCAGCGCTCTGCATTGGGAACAGGCAAATCACTCCCGGTTCATGTTCCATCGACAGACGGTCGACATCGTTGGCATATGAGAGGTATTCATTTAAATACTCGGGATAGACTTCTATTTCGGCAATGCGTACAATCATCTTGTCGTAGCAAGAGTCTTTTGCAGGTTTCAGCCCACTAATGCCCCACAACCACTCTGCATTTTTGTGCAGAATCATCTCTTTGAAGGGTGCGAGATCAGGCTCATCGGTGAGATAGTGGCGCATTGTTGAAAGGCTTGCAGTCAATACATTTGGTGCCACATAGGGATAATCGGAGCCATAGAGTAGATGATCTGGTGTGGTGATGGTAAGTAGCATTCGGATTACTTCAGGTGAATGAGCCCCTGCCAGATCGTAGTAGAGTGCTGCAAGGTTTGCTTCCCAGTCAATCTTGCCAACCATTTTGTTGGCTTGCATCACTGGGGTGAGTGATTTCATCCTTGGTACAGCCAAGGGTAGGTAGGCACCGCAGTGTGGTACAATGATTTCCAGTTGTGGGTAGCGTGCTGGCACATTGCGTGTTATCATGTTTGCCACGGCACGTGTTGTCTCCGACAGATACTCCTGCATGGCGAGTGGTGTCTGATTCATCACTTGTTGATTAACAGGATTTGGTCTGTGGGGGTGCAGTACTATTATCGCCTTGCGTTCGTTTAGAACATTGAAGAGAGTGTCGAGTTCGGGTGTACCAAGATATTGACCATCAATGTTTGTCGCGAGTTTTATGCCGTCAGCCTTCAAAGTATCGAGTGCATAGATAGCTTCGCGGATGGCAATGTCGACATCGGGTAAGGGTAGAGCAGCACAGAACATGAATCGTCCAGGGTTCTCTTGTCTTAATCTTGCGGCAGTCTCGTTAGTGGCACGCACCACTTTAGCCGATGTCGGTTGTGGTGCTGCCAGTGTTAGCACTGATGTCTGTATGCCTGCCTCGTCCATCCATTTCAGATGAGACTTGGCATCGTAACCAGGCAATGGAAAGCCCTCATCCATCAAACGGTTTTCTTGTTCCAATGCTGATGTAAACTCGGTTGTGATAATATGGCTGTGCACATCAATCACGCCCTGTGCTGATGCTATCGATGATATCATTGTGGCAAGTAGTATTGTTGTTTTTCTCATTTATTTGATTATTTTCTTTCCGTCTTTAATAAACACGCCATGTGTAGGATTACCCATACGTTGACCACTTAGCGAATAGTACACGTCGTCTTCAATATTTACATTGACGCCAGTTATACCCGTAGAGCCCGATGTCAACGACAGCGTAACATTGATGCCTGTCTCACCAGCTTTGAGAAATGTCCGCAGTTCACCAGCCGACATGTTGTCAATCTTACCCAGTCGTGTATAGCTCCACGAGTTGGTGCCATAGAAGATACATATGTTGCTGCCATTATAGAGTACAATGTCTCCAGGCTGAGCATTTATTTGTTGATTACTTGTTGTGAGCGAGAATCCTAATGCTCCCCATATCTCGAAGTCGCCGCTTGAGTTGAGTTTGACATTCACTGGCCCATTCTGCACTCTTGCCACAAGCTCCTTTGCAGCCTGGGTGTCGGCAAGAGTGATGCTCTTGGTCTGTCCGTCGATAGTAATATACATTTTCGTATTATCTGTTGATGTTTTAAAAACTAATGTTTCCACCCATTCTGCAATCAGGGATTCTGCACGGCTTCGGTTGCCGTTTTTTATCCACAGTGGGCTGCCCATAGATATTGCGTTGGGGACAAGTCGGTTGTAGTCGGCCACTACACCGCTGATACCGCTGCTGGCACTCGACACAATCAGTCCCACATTCTTGCCTGCCATCTGCTGTCCATAGTTAAACAGGAATGTCTGCATTATGGCTGCCATCTGGCTCCACCACAGCGGTGTAACCACTATTATGTTGTCGTAGTCGTCGATGCTTGTCGTTACAGGGTCGATGGCAGGATAACTGCTTGCATCGTTTGGATTTGCATTAATAGCATTCAGCAGTTGAGTACCGAGAGCATAGCCGTTGGCGTCGTATTTCAGTCCCTTCTCTGTAGGTTTTATCTCCAGCACGTCGGCATCAATCTGCTTTGTGAGTGCAGTTACGATTTCACGGCAATTGTTGGTATAGCTATAGAAAGTTACCAAGGTCTTTGCTGATGCTCCGGTGCTCAACAGGCTGAGCAAAAGGGTAGCGATGATGATAAGCCTGTTTCTCATTACGTATTTGTATCTTATCATAGTGTAATACTCTGACATTAACTACTCTCAATAAAGAAATGGTAAATCGTGAGGCTACTCCATTGAATGTTCCCATCCGCCACGAGTGTCAATGCCTGTGGCATCGGCTAATTTCTCAAGGCGTATCATCTCCTCTGCTGTCAGTTTTATCTTTGCAGCCTCTGCAGCCTCTACCACGTGGCTTTCTTTGGTTGCTCCGATGATGGGCTGCGTGCCTTTCGCTATGGCCCATGCAATGCCGATCTGCGAGCACGAAGCTCCGTATCTCTGTCCGATGGCAGTCATCTCGTTTGTCAGGGCCTCCAGCTGTGGCAGTACGGGGTTGTATTTCTTGCCGCGGTCGCTCTCTTCGGGCAGAGGGTTCTCCTTATTATATTTACCCGAGAGCGCTCCCTGCTCAAGTACCATGTATGCCCAGAACTCCATTCCGTTTTCCTTGCAATAGTCGAGCACCCCGCCTTTCTCGGAAGAACGGTAGAGCAACGAGAAGTGGTTCTGCACGGCGCTCACCCTGAAGCCTGCCTCGCCGAGGATTTCGTTGGAACGACGTATTTCAGCGATATTATGGTTCGACACCCCCACGCGCTTCACCTTGCCCGATTTGAGAAGTGGTATCAACCCTGGTGTCCAGCGCTCAACGTCCATGGGATTGTGAATCCAATAAATGTCGATATATCCGCAGCTCATGCGCTCAATCGAAGCATCGGCCATCTTCTCCACTGAGTTCTCGTAAATCTCCGCAATCTGCGGCGTGAACTTTGTTGAAATGAGCACATCCTCGCGTTTCATGTCTTTCGCCAGAATGCCCACTATCTTCTCCGACTCGCCCATGCCGTAAACCGTTGCCGTGTCCCACAGGTTCAGCCCTGCCCTCATGGCAGCGTCGAATACCGGTTTCAGGTTCTCCACATTGGTGTTGCTTCCGAACACCGAGTCGCCTCCAAATGCTCCTGCACCCCATGCCCAGGTGCCTAATGCTATCTTTGTCATACTTAATTGTTTTTTATTTGCTCCGCTCATATAACCCCTGGCAGAGCATGATGATATAAATGACAGTGCAAAATTACTGCCGAAAAGCGTTACCGTCGCTAAACCATTTACGGATAAATCAACCAATTTTACTGATTTTCGAAAAAAACATATATCTTTGCACTATATTATGGAAAATATCTTAAAGGTACACAGTGTCAACGACTATGCCCGGTATATCAGCGCACCGGAGCTGCATCCTCTCGTCGCGGTGATACATTACGACGAGCTGGAGCATTGTCGCCATTCTCTTAACAACTACGATGTCTATGGTCTCTTCATTGGCGATGAAGAGCTCGAGGACCTGTCGTATGGGCAGTTACAATATGATCTCCACCGCCATGCCTTGATGTGTGTCGCCCCTGGTCAGATAGGCGGCAAGACCGATACGGGTGAAGAGATACATACCAAGGGATGGGCGTTGCTCTTCGATGCCGAACTGCTCAACGGCACCGATGTGGGGCGGCGCATGTCGTCGTACACCTTCTTCTCGTACAACATCAGCGAGGCATTGCTCATGACCGACGAGCAACGGCATACCATCGTGACGCTATTCGAAGCCCTCCGTGCAGAGCTCTCGTGCCACGACGACCATCATGTGCAGAATATCGCAGTCGCCTACATTGGTCTTATCCTCGAGCATGTGGCACGTTTCTATGCCTTGCAGCTCTCCTCACCCGCACTTGCCACCGCCGATCTGCTGAGTCGCTTCGAGAATCTGTTGAAGCAATACTACGCCGACGGCATCTACCGCCGTCAGGGACTGCCCACCGTGCGATACTGTGCGCAAGAGTTGTTCCTGTCACCCAACTATTTCGGCGACCTTGTCAAACAGCTCACTGGCGACACCGCCTCCAATGCCATCCGTCGCTTCCTTATGCATCGCGCCCGTAACCTCATCGTCAGCGGCCACACCGTGAGCGAGACAGCTGCCATGCTCGGGTTCGACTATCCGCAACACTTCACGCGTATGTTTAAGAAATACTACGGTCTATCGCCCCGAAGCTACGCAAAGAGAGATTTGAAATAACAGTTTGTCGTCTGTTTTTTTTGTATCGTCTTTTGAAAAATTTGCTAGCAAAATTTTTATTAAAGAGCCTTTCTACCGCCATTAAAGTGCCTCTTTATTTGAAATTTTGCTAGCAAAATTATTTGTTTGGAAAAACACATTTGGTTTCTCATCGTTTATTCGATTCATCAAATATGTTTATAAAACGCAATATGGTGTGAAAAAATAGCGGTCGCTTTTAGTGTTAAATGCCTCATGATTCGTTATAAAAAAAGAAAAGAACCATAAAACGAAGACGACGATGAACAACATGAAGTATGCCCTTGTGGTATTTGTGGCATTGCTGCTGATGACGACCGCTCGCAGCCAGCAGGTGGAGCCGTTCAAGGCGGGCGACCGTGTGGCGTGGGTGGGCAACAGCATCACCGACGGCGGACACTATCACTCTTATGTGTGGCTCTACTATATGACGCGGTTGCCCATGCGGCCTGTGTGGATGATGAACTGCGGCATCGGTGGCGACACTGCAGAGAATATCCTCGCGCGGCTGGATGGCGATGTGTTTGCGAAGAACCCCAATGTGGTGACACTGACATTCGGTATGAACGACTCGGGCTATTTCGAGTATAACGGCGACACTGCCGAGGCGTTTGGTAACCGTCAGGTGGCAAAGAGCCGCGACAGCTTCCTGAAGATAGAGAAGCGGCTGAAGGGGCTGAAGGACACGCGCATAGTGATGATAGGCACCTCGCCCTACGACCAGACATCGACATTCAACGACAATGTCTTTAAAAACAAAAACGACTATATGCGGAAGATTATCGCCTTCCAGGACTCTGCGGCACGGCAGAACGGCTGGGAGATGATTGACTTCAACGAGCCGATGCTCGACATCAACGCGCGTGAGCAGGCGAAGAATACCGACTTCACCATTGTGGGCAACGATCGTGTGCATCCCGACAACGACGGGCATATGGTGATGGCATACCTGTTCCTGAAGGCTCAGGGCATGGCGGGGAAGAAGGTTGCCGACGTGGAGATAAATGCCAAGGGGCAGAAGGTGGTGAAGAGCGACAACTGTACCGTGACGGATGTGAAGAACCTGCGCGGCGAGGTGTCGTTCGACTATCTTGCCGATGCGTTGCCTTATCCCCTCGATACTATTGCCCACGGCTGGGGCATGAAGCGTCCGCAAGCCGATGTGGTGAAGGTGGTGCCCGAGTTTATGAGCGAGATGAATGATGAGCACCTGAAGGTGACGGGGCTGAAGGGCAGTTATCGCCTCTGTATCGACGATGTGCTGATTGACACCCTTACGGCCAGTGAGCTTGCCGAGGGCGTGAACCTGGCAACATACCGCCATAGCCCGCAGTATCAGCAGGCATGCGCCATCATGGCACTCAACGAGGAACGGTGGGAGATAGAGCGCCGTTTCCGCGACTATGCATGGCTGCAATACGACTTCTTCATGCCGCGTGGACTGCTCGAGGCAAACAATGAGAAGGCTGCTGAGGTGTTCCGCGAGGGAGAGAAGGCCGACGGATGGGTGAGGGCACGACGTGAGATATACGACAAGATGATTCATCCCGAGGTGAGAGAGATGTACAACAAGCAGATGGAGATGATAGTGAGGAAGATTTACGAGATAAACAAGCCTCTGCTCCGACATGTGGTGCTTAGTCCAGTGAGATAATTCATAGTGTAGAGTGTAGAGTTGTCTTCGTCGGACTTCTTTTACGATTTACTATCCCCCCTTGGGGGATTACAGGGGCTCCATTTTTCACTTTTTACTTCAATGAATAATATTTTAAACAGAATAGTCTTTGCTGCATTGCTGTGCATATGGTGCGCAGTTGGCGTTTATGGCGGCGACATCATTAGCTTGAACAGTGATGCCGGTACCAAATGGCAGTTGTTCCCCGTGGGTAATACGTTGCATATGAGAGTGGCGAAGGTGGGCTATGAACCCAGTGAGTATATCGACGGCATTGTGCCCGGCACGGTGCTGGCGGCGTATGTGGCTGCCGGTGAAGAGGAAGAGCCGTCGTATGGCGATAATGTATATAATATCGACGAGACGAAATACAACCAGTCGTATTGGTATCGCACCACATTCCATCGCCCTGCTGCCGACGGCAAGAGGGTGGTGCTGGTGCTCGAGGGCATAAACCGCTATGCAACGGTGTATCTGAATGGGAAGAAGCTGCAGCAGGTGCGTGGACATGTGATGATGATGCGCCATGATATCACTGATATGCTTGCCGACGAAAACTGTCTGGCTATAAGGGCAGAGATGCCTGCTGCCGAGTTTCTGCCACGGACATCGAACTTCGCCAACTACGTGATGCCTACATATGTGGCTAGCCATAGCTGGGACTGGATGCCTTATGTGCCTGGACTAAACTGCGGCATAACAAACGATATTTACTTTGAACTGACAGGTGATGTCACCCTCCGCGATCCATGGGTGAGAAGTGAGTTGAGCAACGACAACTCGGAGGCTACGCTGAAGATGCAGACAAGTGTGGTGAATCTGACTGGTGAGGCAAAGACAGCAACGGTGACGGCCACGGTAATGCCTGGCGGAGTGAAGGTGAGCAAGAATGTCAGTCTGGCTGCCGCCGACTCGATAGATGTGACACTCGACGACGTAATGCTTTCCTCTCCATTGCTGTGGTGGCCAAATGGCAGCGGACCGCAGAATCTCTATACATGTCAGTTTGATGTTGAAGTTGATGGTAAGACAGTAGATTCAAAGACTGCCACGTTTGGTGTCAGACGATATGAATATCGGAAAGAAAACACCACGATGGTGGTATATGTAAATGGCAAGAAAGTGTACTGCAAAGGTGGCAACTGGGGAATGAGTGAGTTTATGCTCCGTTGCCGTGGGGAGGAATACGATATGCGCATTCGTCTGCATAAAGACATGAACTACAATATGATACGATTGTGGACAGGATGCGTCACCGATGAAGAATTCTATGATGCCTGCGACAAATATGGCATAATGATATGGGACGACTTCTGGCTCACAGGACCATATACTGGTCTCACAGGACCAAACGACCGGAAGGAGTTTGTGGCAAATGTCCGCGACAAGGTGATACGTCTGCGCAATCATCCGTCGGTGGCAATATGGTGTGGTTGCAACGAAGGATGGCCTTACGATGAACTCAACCAAGACATTATAAATGTTATCCACGACTATGATGCCGACGAGAGAGTGTATATACCCAACTCCCACAACGGCTATCCCACTCGTGCTCAATACGAGGCTCAGGATGGTAGCGGACTGGGACTGTCTGGCAGTGGATGGTGGACAAACTATCCTCCCGAGGAATACTTCGAGAAAGGACTGTGGGGCGGTGGCGGCGACCAAGGCGATAAAGTGGATTGGGGATTTCGTTCCGAATTGGGAATGGGGGCCTTCACCACATTTGAAAGCTTCAAGGAGTTTATGCCCGAAGAATATTGGTGGCCGCAAAACGAGATGTGGGAGAAACATTTCTTTAGCGATCAGGCTGCTTATGGCGGTGGTGCCTCGGCATCAAAATATTTCTCTACTGTCAACACCGGCTACGGTGAGTCTTCCAGTGCTGAGCAATTCTGCGAAAAAGCGCAGTTGATGAACATCGAGGTGATGAAGGCTATATACGAGGGGTGGCAGGATAACCTCTGGAATACAGCATCGGGATTGCTGTTCTGGATGAGTCAGTCGGCATATCCATGTTTTATATGGCAGACTTACGACTACTACTATGATGCCACTGGAACATATTGGGGTGCGAAGAAAGCTTGCGAACCTGTTCACATTCAATGGAATTGCAGCGATAACACCGTCAATGTCGTAAATACTAGTGGCAGCGATGTGTCAAATCTCAGTGCCACCATCGAGATGTATCGCCTTGATGGCACTCCCTACGCTCGTAACTGTACAACAATCGAAGATATTGCAGTTCCGATGAACGAAGTTAAGAATATCTATAGTATTCGTCTCATCACTTTCAAAGATATGTATTTCCTCCGACTCCGTCTATTTGATGAAAGCAAAAACCTTGTCTCGGAGAATTTCTATTGGAAAACAACCGTCGGCTCAAAGAACGACTACACCGCCTTGAATACACTTAAGGAAGCAAAGTTGTCGTTCACTCCACTCTCTACCGAGACAAACGACGGCATTACTCGCAAGCGTATTAAAATAGAAAATGTGGAAACCGATCAGTCGAGGATTGCCTTTGCCATTAGAGTGCGACTGGTTGATCCCACTACTGATCGGCGTATTCTCCCTGTGATAATGGAAGATAATTATTTCACCCTGTTTGCCGGTGAGAGCAAGACACTCACACTTGAGTATTACTCAGATCAGTGTGACACAGAGCCGCAGACACTCGTGAAGCAATATGGATATCCTGAACAAGACTGCGCACAGATAACAGGCATTTCAAATATTGAAGCCGACAGAGGTCAACATTCTGCAGACATATACAATCTCAACGGTCAGCGTATACAATCCAATCCTACTCAGCGTGGAGTGTATATCAGTGGTGGGAAAAAGATTTTGATAAAATAGTTTGATACATATTTGCACTGTTGTATGAATTAATAAAATCTCTTTATTATAATTATATGAAAAGATTATTTGTTTATTTATTTGCGAGCATTACCGCACTCTCTATCAGTGCTTCTCGTGTTGATACCGTAGTGATACATAGCGAATTGATGAACCGCGACATTCCAGTCATTATTATTGTGCCGACAGAAAACGTGACTGGATGTAAATTGTCAGCGGCAGAGGTCAGTAAAAAATCTTCTAATAAGAAAAAAATAAAGAACCAAAAGTCTACCGATGTTGTTGATAAGCAATTCCCTGTGGTTTACATGCTTCATGGAGCTTATGGAAATCATAAGGCATGGCTTGAGATTAAACACGACCTTCCACGTCTGGCTGATGAGAAACAGATGATATTTGTCACTCCATATGCCTTGAACTCTTGGTATATCGATTCTCCTAAAATGGCTGATTTCCAATACGAAACATTCATGACCACGGAGCTCATGTCGTACATCGACAAGAATTATCCCACCATTGCAAAAAGACAGGGGCGTGCCATTACCGGATTGAGTATGGGCGGACATGGAGCCTTGTTTCTTGCCATGCGACATAAAGACTTGTATGGTGCGGTTGGTGCTATGAGCGGAGGTGTTGATATACGGCCGTTCCCTCTCAATTGGAATCTTCCTGATGTGTTGGGTGAGATGGCGGCAAATAAGCAAGAGTGGGATTCACACACTGTTGTCAATCAGATAGACAAAATCGATGACGGCGATTTGTGGATTACTTTCGACTGTGGTGAAGACGATTTCTTCCTCGAGGTGAATAAAGACCTGCATAAGCGCCTGCTCGGCAGGGGGATTAAACACGACTTTACCACTCGCCCCGGTGGACATACCAGTGAATATTGGGCAAATTCCATTGACTACCATCTTCTTTTCTTCGAGAAGTTTTTCAAACAGAATAAAGACAATTAGAATAATACGGAATGAAACGAGTCTTTATATTATCTGTCTGTATCATTGCATTGTCGTCGTTGTCGCCGACATCTTCTCAGACGCTTGCACCGTTTAAGGCTGGTGACCGTGTTGCTTTTGTGGGTAACAGTATTACTGATGGAGGGCATTATCATTCTTATCTTTGGCTTTATTATATGACTCGCATGCCTGACACTCCAGTGTGGATGATGAATTGTGGCATCGGTGGCGATACAAGCGCAGAGATACTTGGTAGGCTACAGGGTGATGTCATTAACCGCAATCCTACGGTTATAATGCTCACTTATGGAATGAACGATGCAGGACTGTTTGAATTGTATGGAGATAGTGCCGAGTCGTTTTCCGATAAAAGAGTCTTACTCGCCAAGCAGAATGTTGAGAAAATGGCTGATAAACTCCGCCTGCTCTCTGACACTCGTATAGTGCTGGTAGGAACATCTCCATATGATGCAACGACAAAGTTCAATAACAACATTTTTCCATATAAAGCGCAGAACATTCGTCGCATGATCCAGGATGAGCGAGACATAGCTGAGCGTAATGGTTGGGAGTTCTTCGATTTCGAATCACCCATGACAGCCCTGAACACCCTGCGCCAGCAGACGGATACCGCATTTACGGTTTGTGGTCCTGACCGCATACACCCCGACAACGACGGGCATATGTATATGACATATCTTATCTTGAAAGCACAGGGATTCGCAGGCAGGAAAGTTGCCGATGTAAATATCGATGCTCGCAAAAAGCGTGTTGTTTGCACAGAGCATTGCGATGTCAGCCAACTGGTAGCCAATGACAACAGCGTCAGTTTCGATTATTTGGCCGAGTCACTGCCTTATCCGCTTGATACAATAGCCCGTGGAGGAATGGAGTTCACCCGACCGCAGAGTCGCATTGTGAATCTCGTCCCTGAATTCATGAAGGAAATGAATGCCGAAATGCTGACCGTGACACATTTGGAAAAAGGAAACTATACGCTCCAAATCGACGAAAACACAATCGATACACTAACATCTGAACAACTTGGTGCTGGCGTTAACCTTGCACTCTACGACAACACTCCCCAAATGCGACAGGCACGCGAGATAATGCTGCTCAACGAAGATCGTTGGGATATGGAGCGACGACTTCGTGACTGGGCATGGGTTGAGTTCGATTTCTTCCTGAAGAATGGCTTTGATGATGTCAATTCCACTGAAGCTGAGCGATTTTACGAGAAAGAGAAACAAACTAATTGGTGGGTGGCATCACGTCGTGACATATATGCAAAAACTGGTAAGAAGGTTGTTCGCGATGCCTGCCAGCAGTATATGCAAAGCGTAGTCGAATCGATTTACAAGATGAATAAACCGATTAATCACCGAATAGTATTAACTAAATTATAAAAGAGTTATGTATTTTACAAAACTTTTCAGGTATCTGTTTGTGGCAGTTCTGCTTTTGCCGGAAGGTGCGTCGGGGCAAGCTAACTTAAGTGATCCACGATTAGAGGGATTAGACTTGGAATATTATGGCCCGACAACAAATCTGGGAGCAAGTGTATATCTCGATCTGACTTACTTCCGCCTTTTTGCCAGTCATGAAAAAGGTTGGATAGGAGGTGATGGTGTTTACACAACAACGTTGCCCGATGGAAACACGTTCTGGTCGTTTGGCGATAGTTTCTTCGGTATGCCCACGGAGTTTCGCAACAACAATCGCCCCACTAATCTTCCTCGAAATGCTGCCATGATTCAGACAGGGGAAAAAAGTTGGCGTGATTTTGTAGTACTTAACGAATATTGCTCAACTGATCCAAATGATCGCGACCGCTATTATAAAGGTAAGACGTGGTTGCGCCATCCTGACGCAAAACTCAGTCAGGCTGAAATAAATCGTGGCAATACTGACAGCGACCATTTCTTATGGCCAGGAGACGGCACAGTCATCAAACGTGATGGCAAACCGATTCTACAACTCATTTGGGGTTCAGTATTTGGAGAAATGGAAAGTGACTGCCGATTCGTTGCGGAGTATTCACTCGAGGGTAAACCCGGCGATGAGGGATATATGAAGCTCATCCGATTTGTAGATAGGAACTGGCCAACAGGATATGGCTCGGGACTTCTAGAGGATGCCGATGGGCATTCATACCTATATAGTACAATAGGCACAGATTATGGACTCGGGGCTATTGCTATTGTCGCACGAACCCAAACTCATGACATAACAACCGATTGGGAGTATTATATTAAGGACAGCAGCGGCAATTGGCAGTGGCAAAAAGAGATTCCCACTACACAAGAGAAACAGCGCTCAGGAATATCTAATGGCGACTGGGTGACAGAGCCAAGCGTTTTTAAATATGGCGATTACTACTATATGTGCACGCAGGTGATGACAAACAGCCCGATTTACATTATGCAGGCCGAGCATCCATGGGGACCTTTTAAAAATAGAAAGGAGCTTTATAAAGTTCCCGAAGAACATAGTGCTACATACAATTGCTTTGTACATCCGCAACTGTCGCGGACAGGAGAACTTGTACTGTCGTACAACATGAATCCCGTCGACATGAAGTATTATACTAAAGATTCTTCGGGGAATGCTGTGGAACATACGGTGAATGGTTTTGCCCGTAACTTCAATGCATGGGGGAGCGCTGATCTGTATCAGCCTCATTTCCTGCGTATTTTCGATTGGCAGAAACTGTTTGGAGTTGAGAATACAGGCCCGATTACTGATGTCGGGATAACTATATACAACCAAATGCCGTAAGTGGAATCATTTAAAGAAATGAATATCATGGATAAAAGATTTATAAGCATCGTAGCATTGTTTTTTACTATTACGCTTAATGCACAGCAAATCGACCTTGCTGATGCTGCGTTAAAAGGTATTGAACTCGAATACATAGGCAATGTCGTACAGAACAAGAAGGTGGAGTTCTATAGCGACATAACATATTGGAATCGCCTTGGAGTGCGTTTTCGTGGATGGAATGGCGGCACAGGTGGACAGACAACCCCATTGCCTGATGGAAATGTGTTCTGGTCGTTTCAAGATAGTTATTTCGGACTTGTTTCTGAGAACAGAACGAGAAAGAAGAAAATGAACAACGTTCCTCGCAATGCAGCGATGGTTCAGATTGGTGAAGATACTGGAGAAGACTTTATCACTTTGAACAAATATTGTAGTACCGCATTAACCCAATTAGACTACTATTATATGGGTTATACTTGGCTACGACATCCTGATGCTAAACTTAGTAACGCCATGCAAAAAAGAGGTCGTACAGATCAGGATTTTTATTATTGGCCAGAAGATGCCACGGTGATGAGTCGTAATGGTAGCACGTTCCTGCAAGTTATGCTGTCGGGATATAATGCTGACGGCGACATTATCGAGACTAGTATGGCTGAATACCTTGTTGGTGATGATCCAACACAAAGCGAATATCTCACATTTACTCAGTTACAGAGAGAGGTGGCACCGGCTATTGCTCAATTTGGAGTTGCTATTCAGGAAGAGCCAGATGGCGTGTATATCTATGGCAAGGTGAAGAATGAAAACGGTCAAGGTAGAATTGTCGTTGCCCGTACAAAGAAACGCGATTTGCTTTCTCCATGGGAATATTATATCAATGACGGTGAGGGCAATTGGCAGTGGCAGACTGAACAACCAACTGATGAGCAGTTTGCGAAGAGCGACATTGTTGGTGGTAATAACGTAGAGCACCCCAGCGTTTTCAAATATAATGAGCACTACTATATGGTCACTTTCAATAGTCCAAGTGGAAGCATGTATATGTATCAAGCTGATAATCCTTGGGGACCATTCGGTACACGAAAACGTCTTTATGTATTCCCGTCGGAGCAAGGGGCCATAACGCATGTCGTCGTACATCCGCAGTTGTCGCGAATGGGTGAGGTTGTGTTGTCATATAATGCTAGTCCTGTTGCTTCAACAGTGATAACTCGTGGTGCTAACGGTGAGGCTATCGAAACCGTCATAGAAGGTATTGAGCGCAATTATGGACAGTGGGAGAGTGCCGACCTTTGTCAGTTGCATTTCGTGCGTATGTTCAACTGGCAGTTGCTTTATGATGAGGAGAATACAGGTCCTCTCACAGATAGCGGACTTGAGACATTTGTCACGGCTATACCTGATATTACCGTTGATGAGCAACCACAAATGCGTTTGCATTATAATGCCACACAACGTGTCGTAACACTTTCCACAGAGTCGGCAGATGCACGACTGCTACGTAATCCTGTCGAGTGGACTGTTTCCACGCTGGCAGGACGGCGAGTGTTCAGTCATCGTTCCGAAGGTACGCTGACTCTATCTCTCGAACAATTGCCTCGTGGCGCATACATTGTCGTCGCACGTCAGGGCACAGAGCACGCGGTAGCGAAGATTATCATATAACGTTGCCGATTCAATTCTTCGTATTATTTCATAGAATAATGCTAAGTGTATAATATTTTGCTAGCAAAATTTTCATTAAAGAGGCTTTCTAATGTTATTAAAGAGCCCATTTATTCGAAATTTTGCTAGCAAAATTATTTTATTCTATATTCTCCACCTTCTATTCTCCGCTCACCATTTGCTCCACGGCGCGATAGTCCACTTTTCCCCGATTTGTCCGCGGCATGTTATCAACGAAGATTACTTCTGTGGGCACCATGTAGTCTGGCAGTTTCTCGAGGCAGTGTTGCAGTATGTCTTTCTTCAGTTTTTCGTTTTCCGGTGTCTTCTTGTTTATCTCGACGATTGCGAGGGGGCGCGATATGCGTGCCTCGTCGGGGATGCCTATGACGCAGCTGGCGTTTACTGCGGGGTGGCTGTTCACTGTTTCCTCGATGCGTTCGGGGAATATCTTCGACACGATACCGTGTGCGTCTTTCTGCATAATGAGCCGTTTCAGTCTCCCGGAGAGGAATATTACGCCATCTTCGTTTATGTGGCCTATGTCGCCAGTGTGGAGCCATCGTGTGCCGTCGCTGTCGGTCTCGATGATGTCAGCTGTCGCCTCGGGGTTGTCGTAATAGCCCCACATGATTGTCGGTCCGGAGAAGCATATTTCTCCCTCCTCGTTATAGCTTAGCTCGTCACCTGTATTAATATCAACGATGCGGCAGTTTGTCTTCGGGAAAGGCAGCCCAACACATCCTAAGGGGTTGCACCCTGGGAAGGTGCCTGCTACTCCACTGGTTGTCTCGGTCATGCCCATGCCTTTCATTAGCTTGTTCTTAGCACCGCCGGCAAGCAGCACGCTGTTTATTGCAATCTCTGTATTTATATCAAGCCGTTCGCCGCCGCTGGCGCCTCCTACGAGGGTAGTAAAATCTTTCTTTCCTATTTTCTTTTTTTTGAGAAGTGACTCCCAATAGGCGGGTATTGATTGTATGTATGTAACATTGTATCGCCTGATGTGCTCTGCCAGTTTCATAGGCTCATACTCGGGTATAAGGACCGTCTTAAACCCGAAGGATAATGATTCGAACAAAGCAGAAAGGCTATAGTTGATGAATGGAGGGAGGTGAACCAACAATACATCCTGCCGACGGACGTCCCAGTTTCCTATCAAGTTTCTTGTCTGGTATATATAGTTGCTGTTGGTGCATGCCACTCCCTTGGGGCTTCCTGTTGTGCCGCCCGTGTGTGTTATCACAGCCCAGTTGTTGTCGGCCTTCATGGATTGCAAAGGGGTTGTTCCCTTGCCGAGTCGTTTGAATTGCCTCCATGTAGTAAATATCATGTTCTCCTGAACCTTTTCCGGCTTTGCCTTTAACCTGTAGAGAGCTTTTATCGGCGGTGACATCATCTCTACCGGTGATACGACGATGGCCTTTTCTACAGTTGTCTTATTAAGTTCGTCTTTTACGATGGAGTAGGTCTTATCGAGGAGAAAGAAGTATTTGCTTTTAACCTCGTTGAGATAAAAGCATATTTCGTCGGCACTTGACAGTGGGTGTATCATATTGGCAACACCCCCAATCTTGTTGATGGCATAGATGATGCACACCGCTTCGGGCGTACTGGGCAATGCGATGGTGATGATGTCGTTGCGCGTTGCTCCCAAAGACAGGAGAGCTCGTGCACAAGCATCTATGCGTTGATTCAACTCGCTATAACGAATTTTTTTTCTCAGATATATAATTGCTATGTCGTCAGGGTATTTCTCGTTGTTCTCACGGAAGAAGTCGTATAAAGAAATATTCGGATAGTCGGGCCAGTCTTGTCCATAGTATTTCATCCACGGACATTCTGCAGACGGCAGTTTCTTAATTGTTGTTGCCATGTCTTAATTCTTTCCTGTTCGGTATACTTGCCAAACACCTCGCTAACAATGTTGCCAATACAAACTCTTGAGCCCATTCTATTTGTCCCATGTGAACAGAATAGAAGATCATGAAGCCAACGAGAATTATGGAATATATTATCCAAACTTTGTTGTAATTTTTATTCCGCCTGTATGTCAAGAAGAAGAATAAGGGTATAGGGTTGAATACAACAAAGAAATAATTCCAGAAACCTCCAAAGAGATTTAGACAAGATGTGTACAACAAATAGAATGACACCAGATTATAAACTATAAACAAAAAAGTGTCTGTTGCAAGCGACATGTTTCCGAGTTGCATTTTTCTTTCTAAAAGTGTAAGAAGCAACACCATGAATAATATCAGCCCAAATATTTTTTCAGGGGTCCAGAAGGGAATGGGAATCGTCAGGTGTTGTGGCAAGATTTGGACTGCCTGTCCAGACAGAGCAGGGCGAGCAGAGCCATCTGTCCCCACAATACTTGCATTAGGTAATATCGTACTCCAAAGTTTCGGATTTAATACTATTTCTATAGGATATTCCTTCATGGGGAATGGTGGTTTTGACATCATAAACATCACAAAGAATTTTATCCAGGGAGTTGTTGCGAATATTTCGCCTAATGCAATGCGAGTGTTTTCTGTCAGCGGATACACCTTTGGATACTGGATATTTTCATTCTCCATGATGCTTGTTATGCATTTGTGCAAAGTAGATGTGCAGTTATTATGCAAAAAGTCGAATTTCTCAACAGGGCCCTTCATCATCTTTTCGTCCATCAGTCGCCACAGTTCCTGCTCTTCGTGCAGGGTGAGGTTAAGGGGATATTCCATCACTCCACGTCCTTCGTCGGCAAATGTTTTTAAATATTTGTCGAAAGTCAGTGCCTCGTATCCCGCTTTCATCTTACCGAGCAACAAATAGAGATTGAACATTGGTCCCGGCTCAAGGAATGTGCTGTATGAGAAACAATAGTCGAGTCCCTTTGATGGACATTTCAGTCTGATGCCGCTATGACCTAATGCAAAGAAAGCTTCTTTGCCTGGAGATGAAAGCAATATGCTTGCAGTGACAAAATTACTGCTGTCAGGCAGGACTTTCTCGATTGCAGTCGGCGATGCGATAGAGTCGGTGGTCGCATCCTGCGCAAATGAAAATGTAGGGAAGAAAACAATGGATAGAAAAAGGACTCTGACTAAAAAGGGCATAAGATATTAAGTAAAAAAAAGGTAAGATGTTAAAAGTTAAAATGTTGAGAGCTATAAGTTTTAAAAAACTCCCTAGGTGTTAAGCCGCAGGGAGTTTTATCTTTTCGTTTAATACGGCTGTAGTGTATACGACTACTTCTTCATCTCGTTGATGATAACCTGTATGTCAGCAGTACTGATCTTTCCGTCGTTGTTGAGGTCATAGTTCTGCTCGCCACCGCCTTCAAGATAGTTAATCTCCATTGTTGCTGGCTCAGAATCTAAATAGCCGTCACGCTTTGCCACAACAGATATAGTAATGATTCCGTTGAGTTCAACTTCATTACCCTCGAATGTATTTATGTCTGGTGAGGTGATGGTAGTAACAAAACTAACATCAGGTGTCTCGCACTCGTAAGAGATTTTGCCATCATTTAATGCGATGGTTGGTGTGGCGCATCTCTCACCTCCCTCGAATCTAGGCAACTGCTCGCCAACCTTACGGAAGATAACATAGACATAAGTGTCGGGAGTGGAATTCCAAAGGTCTGTTTTCTTTAAGCAATCTTCACGCTTACGGCCATCGCAACCCTCAGCATCACCATTAGAATTACCGGTTACAGGGCAAATATCATCAGAACAATTGATATTAATCCATTCAGCTTCGCCTGTCCATTCATAGTTCCAACTACGACCAGCTGCCTCTCCAGTACCTATGATAACCGGATAGACGTCCTCTTTATAATAAATGCCATTTTCCTTGATTTTGTCAGCATAGCATACCAACTCATAGTCAACTTCCGGATCAGCTGAAACGGCAATCTCATAAACGCCCATTCCGGCATTGCAACCTACAGCGTCACTGCCACCGCCGTTCTCGCCACCGACGTACTTAATAAAAGCGGTTTCGTCCCAATCTTCTGACTGTTCATAAATATACCCCCTGTCTTCATCGTTCTTACCATCAAGGTAAACGTAACCAGAACCAGTAGGATACACACTAGCCTCAACATAGAGGTTCTTGTAAGGTGTTGTAGCGTTTGCGCTTGCAGCAAATACTATTCCAACTAACAGTGCAAATAATTTTTTCATAATCTTAATATTTTAGTTAATATTCGTTTTACATGTAATGTTGCAAAGTTAAATAGCATCCTTTATATAAAATGTAAAAATTGAACATTTTTATATCAAAATTGAACCATATATGTGTATTTTCGTGTTTTTTTTGAAATTATGTTCAAAAAGAATTGGAGTATATCGCTTTGCCGTTCATTTTTTAATCTTAGTTTTATTAATTACGCTTTTCTCGTTTAAATATCATTTTTTTAATATATATGCCAAGAATTTTCATTTTGTTCAGCGTGAAAAATATGCAAATGCTTTGTTGTTTCAATATGAATTCTTATTTTTGTGACGAGAATAGTATTCTAATGCGATTATGAAGAAAGTGAAGATAACTGCCATTCGCCAGACGGAATATAAAGATTTGATGACGAAGTATGAGAACCCGATAGAGCACACATGTGATGTAAGCGAAGGGCAGCAATGGGTGTCGGTAGATGGACAGCGTCCCGAAGGTATGTGTCTGGCTGCATGGTGTTCGATGCACGAGTTTGTGGAGTCGCTGGCTCGGGGCGAGGGTAACTTCTACGATGGTTGGATGAAGAATCCGATGAGCGCGATGATTAGTTGCAACGACGGTTTCCGCCCTTTCAGTTTCTATATAGAAGCCATCAACGAATAGGTGAAATCGCCTATTTGTTCTCCTGTTTTCAATAAAGAGCCTCTTTAATGCCAACAGAAAGCCCGTTTATTGCCATTAAAGAGGCCCTTTAATAACGCATTGAAAACCAAATGGTTGCGAAGGCGGAATTTCTCAATAGCTTATTTGTTATAAAAGCACTTAGAATAGGGTATAATTGGATTTTGCATCTTTGTCAATATCACTGAAAAATACAACTATTATTCTTTTGTCGGGATATTTTTGTATCTTTGCAACAGAAGAGCGAAATGGATTAATCGGAAACATTGGGTAAGACATATCATACAAAGAAGACGTTCAAGCAGAAAATGGATGAGAT
>JAEEGL011378461.1_pt1 | contig 46176 bp, 30 predicted proteins | sample 9134231 | NCBI WGS metagenome assembly JAEEGL01 (sample SAMN16246548, study PRJNA631951) | gut metagenome | biome: gut microbiome; feature: rumen; material: fiber-attached | host: Bos | place: Iran: Karaj | collected 2018-10 | reverse complement strand
TAATGTAACATATATTATTAATTTGTAATATTCTTTTTTTATTTTTAATAAAATCTTTTATTTTTAGTATTTCTAAAAAAATTATAATTAATTGTTTAATTATTAAAAAGAATAAAATAAATGAATTTTATCATTCTAAACACGTAAATTTTATTAGATTATAGAATAGAAAAAAAAATAAAAAAAATTAATAATATATATATATATATATATATAAATTAATTTAATATTCTAATATCTAATAATTATTCTTTAATTCATATAAAAATAATTTAATAAAATTATTATAAATTAATTTGTAAAAAATAATATATAAAATACTAAATTTACCATATTATGCGAATAATATTAAATTATTAGAATAAATAACTTCTTATATATTCATTTAGATTTAACTGAATACTATTATTCTAAATTAAATTAAAAATTTAAAATAAATATCAAATAAAATATTTATGAATAACTATATTTGTTCCATATATTCAAAATCTTCTTTCATTATAATTGCTTTTTTTCTTCTTGAATTTCTATATTGAATAAAAATAAAAAATAAAATTATTATAATAATAAAAAATAAAGCAATAACCAAATATTTTTTAGAATTACTTTCTCTAAATTCTTCAGGAATAATTTTTTTATCTTTTTCCTCTTCTTCTTTTTCTTTTTTATCATCATCTTTTTCTTTCTCATCTTTTTTTTTTTTATCTTTTTCTTTATCTTTTTTTTCATCTTCTTTTTTTTTTTTTTCTTTTTCTTTCTTTTTTTTTTCTTTTTCTTGTTCCTCTTTTTCATCAAAATTCATTTTAAAATTATAAAAACCAAGATGTCTATTTTCTAAATTAAATATTAAATCATAATTTTTTAAAAAAGGATAACCTAAATAAATATTATCATGACTTTCATTAGTTGAATCAAAAACAATTAAAAAATATTTTTTATCACCATAATTAAAAATAAGATCTTTTGTTTCTATTTTAAAAGTAATATTATTAGGTCTTTTATTTTGAAAAATCAAATAAGGAATATCATTAAAATTAACATCATAATCACAATAAAAAAAATAATATTTCAGAAAATTTCCTTCATAACATTTTTTATCTTTTATTTTATTACTAAAAAAACTTTTATATTTTGCATAAAATTCTTTTGGAAAAATATTTAAACCTAATTCAGGTTTAATTTTAATATTTCTAACATCAAATTTAGTATCATTAAATTTAATAATAAAATAATTCCAACCCCAAATATGACGATAATCAGTATCAATAATTGTATAATCAGATGTAAAAAAATCATCTACGTATCTTATATAAATATTTTTTCCAATAATAATTTTACCATTATAATCATTTCTATTAAAAACTAGAGTGAATAATAAATTATCAGTTAAATTATTTAATTTTAATTGATATGTTAAACCTGCACTTTTTGCAAAAGGTTGTCCCATATCAGTAACTCCAAATCCTAATGAACCAACAAAATTAGTTTTGGTTAAATTATTTGTTTTTGAAACTAAAATAAAATTTAAATTATAATTTTCAAAATATTGATTTATTGTTATTATATCTGATACATTAAATCCAGAATTAAAATCATTATCTGAATATTTTGTTGATTTGCTTTGATATTTTTTAAAGGTAGATGATTTATTTGAATAATATTGAATATATTTTTTTTCTTCTTTTGATTCTTCAAGAATATATGTGTGATATGAATTGAAATTTATAAAAAATGTTAATTTTTGATTTGGATTTCCTATATTTACTTCTGTATAAATTTCATTTTGAATTAAGTGTTTTATTAAATCTTGAGGAGATAAATCATTTGGAATTGATACTATATCATTTTTAAATGGGATTGATATAAATTGAATTGAGAAAATAAATTGAAGAAAAAATATAAATTTTGATAATATCATGCTCTAATTTAATATAGAATATTTTATATTTTATTTGATTTATTTAATATATTATATTTAAAAAATAAAATTTTTTTAGATCTCATTCAATGATAAAAAAACTATTACTATTATTAGCCTTAAAAAAAAATTCTAAAAAATAAAAAAAATATATAATTTATAAATTTATAAATATCTAAAAAAAATAAAAAAATTTTATATTTATATAAAAATGTCACGTGACCCAAAATTTTCAGAAATAAAAGATGAAGTCTCATCTTCAATAAATGATATTCTAAAAAAAAAATTTGAAGGAAAAGAAGATTTAGAACAAGGAGAAGGAAGAAAAATTTCTAATGATCTTGGAGAAGAAATAACTAAAGAATTACAAGAAAAATTTAAAGGATTTAAATTTATAATTAATGTTAATATTTTTAAAGCAGATGGAGGAATTAATTTTACTGGAATGTGTTCTTATAATCCTGATAATGATGGTACTACTACAGTTAAATTTGGAAATGAAAATTATAATGTTTTTGTTGGGATTTTTGCTTTTGCAAATTAAGTTTATCTTAATTTTTTTAAGTTATTTTTTTATTTAATAACAAAATATGATATTATTTTTTTATTTGTTTTATTTTTTATTTTTTTTTGGTTTTTTTCTTTTTTGATAATGGTTTGTTTATATTTTTAATTGTTTTATTATAATATTTTTAAATTAGATAAATTGAGGAATTTCATATTTTTAATTATGAAATGAATTATTGAAAAAATATTAAAAAAAAACAAAAAAATAAATTAATTTTGATATAAATTAATATTTTCACTATATAATATAAAAAACTCACTAAAAAAATTAAAAAAAAATAAAATGTCTTCACTAAAAGATTCAGAAATAAACTTAGAAATAGAATTTTCAGAAATATCACAAAATTACAAAATCCAAAATTTAATAGGCGAAGGCTCATATGGAATAGTAGTAAAAGCAATAAATAAAAAAACTAATAAAATATGTGCAATAAAAAAATTAAAAAACATAATATCAGATTCAATTAATTCAAAAAGACTTTTAAGAGAAATAAACATTTTTCGTCAACTTTCAGAATATCCAAATAAATATATAATTCAATTATATGATATAATAATTCCAAATGAAAAATTAGTAAATTCAATTTATTTAATAATGGAATATTGTGATTTAAATCTTTTTCAGTTAATTCATTCAAACTTTAAATTTAATTATGAAACAATAAAAAAAATAACCACTGATATTTTAAAAGGACTTTTATATATTTTTAAAAGAGGAATAATTCACAGAGATATGAAACCAGATAATATATTAATTAAAATAGAAAATAATTCTTTTACTGCAAAATTATGTGACTTTTCTCTTTCAAGAGATTTAACTTTAGATTTTTCAACTGAAGATTTATTAAATTACTTTTTTACAGAATATGAAAATAAAAATATGGAATTTACAGAAGAAGGAATAAATATAAATGATTTAAGAGAAGGTATAGAAAATGGAAATTTAAATGAAGAAATGAAAATTTATATTAATGAAAAATTAGACGAATTATCAGAAAAAATATTTAATGATAAAAATAGAAAAATTCCAATATCAAATTTTATAATTGATTCATTATACTTAGATTTTATTTCAAAAGAAAAAAAATTTAATTGTAAAAATTATTATGACTTATATAAAATATATAAAACTCAAGATAAGAAATTTAAAAGTTCCTTAACTCCAAAAATAATAACTCGATTTTATCGTCCTCCAGAAATTCTTTTATTAGAAAAAATATACACTTACTCAATTGATATATGGGGATTAGGTTGTATAATTGGAGAAATGTTATTAAAAAAATTAGGGTTAATTCAACCTTTAATTCCAGGCGATTCTTCTTTTTTTATTTCACCAAATGAAATTGAAGGAAATATTAATTTAAGTAATAATGAACAATTAACTTTAATTTTACAATTATTTGGTGGTGTTAATAATAATGATTTAAATTTTATTTCTGATGATTATAAAAAAAAATTTACTTTTCAAATTAACGAAAGTATTAAAAAAAAAAAAGATAAAATTATTTATATTGAAGAATTTAATAAATTAGGAAATCAATATAAAGATTTAATTTGGGTTATGAAAAATATGTTAAGATTTAATCCTTGTGATAGAATTAAACCTGCTTCTGCTTTAAGTTATTTAAAAGAAGATTCTGATATTAATTTAAAAATTGAATATCCTATTATTTTTAATAAATGGGAAAGAATTGATTTTGAAGAAAATGATATTAAAAATGCTTTTATTGATGAAATGAATGAATGGAATATTTCTAAAATGGAATTTTCTTTGAATAATTTTGGAATTAAAGATTTTGATGATAGTAACACTGACAAGGTTAATAATTGTAATTTATTTAATAATAATTTAAATATTAGTAATAATTATAATAAGAGTAGTTTTAAATTTTATAATGAGTGTGATAAAGAGAATTATAATTATAAAATTAAAGAAAATTTTGATTAGAAGCTTTTTTAAGTTTTGGAATTAAATTTGTTTTTTATGTAAATATTTTATGTTTTAATTTTTATTATATAAAATAATCAATTAAGAATTAATATATTTTTATTTTATTTTTTATCTTTTTAATTTTATTTACAAATGTCTGAAAAAAATAAGTATAATTTTGAAAAATCTTATTTTAATGAATTTAATTTTGAGATTGAAAATAATAAATGTATGGAAAAAAGAAGTAAATTAAATGTAAAATTTTCTCCAATTGTAAAAATTATAAATGTTGAAAGTTATAAAGAATATAATAAAAGACGTAAAAATAGTAATCTGAGTTTATTATAAATGAATAAATAAATTTGATTTACTAGTATAATATTAATATTATAAATCTAATATTTTATATATTACAAATTTTCATATAATAAATATTTTTTTTAATTTATTATAATTAATAGCATTAATTAAATAATAATAAGAAATAAAATATTTAAGAATGATTATTTTTAAACTAATTACTCAATTTTTAAATTTTGAAATATTTATTAATAATTAAATTAATAAAAGTTAATTATTAAAAAAATTATAATGAATATACAATTGATTTGTTTATGATAATGGATTAAAATAATAATATATAAAATATAATTAATATTTAAATAAAAAGTTGTTTTAAAATTACAATTAACTGATAAACTTTTAAATTCCCTTAACTTATATGTTTTTTATTAAAATATTGTTTATTTATTAAAAGAAATCAATATTATATATAGATCTTTGTTTAATTAGAGGAATAAATTTTTAAATAATAATTTATTATATGTATATTTTAAAATCAAAATTTATATATTTAAAAGATACAAGATATAAAAACGAAAATAATTATTTAATGCTTTTCAACTTTTTGAATAAAAGTTTAATTAATTGCTTCTTCTTTTTTAAATAATTTGAATTTGGAAATGAATTTTTTGAAAAATTTGAAACAACAATTTCATGATTTTTTTAAAAATAATTTGAACAAAATATAATTATATTATCATTAATTTTGATTAAATTTTAACAAATTGAATTGTATTGTTAAAATTTGTCAAATATTTATTATTCTTTAAAAATAAAGTATAAGAAAAATATTTACTCATTTATTTTTTTCAAAACAAAAAAATTAATAATCAATTATTATAAAAAACAAATTATTATTTATTATTTATGAATATTCATATTATTAAACTTCTTTATCTCTTATATTCCATTAATAATTTAATGAATTATTTAAAAATTCTAAAAATGAAGGTAAAAAATAAAATTATTAAACAATATATTAAGAGTATCAAAAATTATTCAAAATGCAAATCATATATTCAGCAATAATATCTATATATTTACATTTCTAATTAATTACAACAAAATTAACAATATAAAAATAAGTAAATACTTATTTTTTTATTTTAATATAATTCCTTTATAACTAGAACTTTTTCTTCCCTGATAATTTTGTATTTCATTAATTAAAGAAGAATTATGTGATTTAATTTTTGAATTTTGATTAGAAGGCATTTTTAATTTATTACTATTATTATTAGAATTATTAATATCAATTTGAAAAGTTAAAAGAGAAGATTGACTTTTACTTAAAGGAGGATTAATATTACTTTTTTTACTTTTAGGAGAATTATTAAAAGTAAAAGCATTTCCAATAATTCCAATTTGTTTAATTTCTTTTTTTATACTTAAATTATTATTTGATTGTTTTGTATTTGGAAAACAATTTTTTATTTGATTTATTTTTTCAATTGTATTTAAATTATTTCCTAATAAATCATTTGAACTTTCATCTTGTGCATTAATAAATGAATTTTTATGATTTGTTAAAGTCATTGTTTCTATACTTGAAATTTCTTTTGAAACTCTTTTTATATTAGTTAAAACATTTAAAAAATTATAATTTGATTTAGTAGGAAATAGAAAAATTTTTAATTTATTATTTTCATTAAACGAATTTTTACTAGATAAAATTTCTTTTGTTATTAAATTAATAATTGAAGATAATGCATTTATTCTCTTTTCAATAATATCATTTTCACTTTTTAAAAGTTGAATATCAGATAAATGAAATCCTTGTAATTCCATTGAAAAACGATCAATCATTTCATTAAAGAGAATATTAAAGTTTTCATTTAAATTATTATTTTCATATAAAATAGCACAAAAACTTGATATTTGAAAAATTACTGAATATTCAAATCCAAATAAAACTTTTCTAATATAAGATAAAGTATCTATTTTTTGTTGATTTGTTAAAAAAAAATTATTTTGATTTATAAATTTTGCAAAAGGAGCAAATTTAGTTAAAATATCAATTTTTTCTGGATTAATAATATAAAAAGTAGAATCTTCACAAAAATCAAATAATAATTCTACAAAAATATTCAAATTTTCATTCATTTGAAAAATATTCCAATCATTCTTATTTATATTTTGTTTAATTAAATATAAAACTTTTTCCAATTCATCACTCCAATTATTTTCTAATCCTTTTAATAACTTAATAATAACTAAATTATCTAAATTATACTTAAATTTAATTTCTAAAATTCTTTCTAAAGATTTAGTAATAATTTTAGGAACATATCCAAATTTTTCAGATTCATCCCCAAATAATAAATCATCTTGTCTTTTTAAATAAACATCAATTTTTTCTTTTTTACCATAAATAATTCTAGAAGTTTCAATAAATTTATAAAAAATATTAATTTGTTTAATTTCATTTTTATTTTCAAAACAAGTATTTCTTTTATCTTTAATTAATTTAATAACATTATTAACACTTTGATTAGTAGTATAAATTAAATAACAAGCAATAATTACCCCACTTCTCCCATTTCCAGAATGACAGTGAATATAAACTTTTTGTTTTTTATTACAAACAAAAAGACTAATTTCTTTAACAATTTTTAATATAAAATTAATTGACAATTCACTTTTTATTTCTTTAAATCCAAAAAATTTTACATTAATATCATTTCCACTAAAATTACTTGGATTATATGAATAACCAGAATTATTTAATTTATAAGCATTAGGCCCACAAAAAGGATGTTCTCCTTCTTTTTCTAAATTAACTATTAATCCAATATTTAATTTTTTAAATTGTTCTATTAAATTATATTCTTGTATTAATTTATCACTTGGTCTTTGCCCAATTATTATTTTTTCTGTAATAAAATTTGAATTTAAACCTTTTATTGCATTTGGTTTATTTTTATTATATAAATAATTTTCAAATTTACAATCTTTTCCACAAAAAAAACATAGTATTTTATCTTTGAAATTTGAATATATATGATGGGAACTTTCACTTTTGTTAAGTGATTTTGATAAATTTGATTTGTTTATTTTTGATAATCTACAACTTCTTATAAATTTACTTTTTGATATTGAAGATGAATATTTTAAATTTAATGTTTGATTACTTATATTTGAAAATTTATTTTTCTTTGTTGATAATGGATAACAGGATGAATTTATATTATCATTTATTATATATTTTAAAGAATTATTTAAATTTGGACTTGTTGAAAAATTTAATTTTGGATTTTGAATTTGGGATTTATTATTTTCTGGGGATAAGTTTATACTACATTTCATACTTTGACTATTTATATTTGTTCCTGATTTAGAATATTTTTCTTTCTTTTTAGGACATATCAACTTCATGCATATTCCCATTTATTTTTACTTGATATTTCATTGAATTTTTTATGAAAATATAATTTATTTATTTATATTATTTTTTTATTTAAAGATTTGATAAAGATATATTTGATTTAAAATTGAAATTTAATGAGCATTTTTTTATTATTAAGATATATTTATGATTTTATTCTAATAAAAAAGAAGAAAAATAATTAAATTTTAAATAAAAAGAAATATAAATATAAATGCGTTCAAAAATTTCAAAATATATAAAAGTTAATTTAATAATACCATTTTAGATTAAAAATAAGTTTTTTAATAATTAAAATAATACCAAAAAAATATATATATTTAATATATAAAACAAATACAATTATATTTGAATTTATAAATAATAAAATGTCAAATCAAAGAAAACAATTTTTAAAAAGGGAATTTTTCCATAATATATTTATCAAGAAAATTATTTTTTATTTCAATAATTTCATTTTCCCAATTATCTTTTAATAAATTTGTGATTATAATTTTGTTTTCTTTGTTATGTATATTTATAAAAGATTTTTTTGAATTAAATTCATATTCTTTATAATTATTATCAAATGACAAATTTATACTCTCATTACTATTTGTGGATGAAGTATTTTTATAATCATCTAAATTCGAATTTATTGATTTAATAATTATATTTCCATTTTCAATTGATAGGATCAAATTTGATATGGAATCCATAAAAGTAAAAATATTAATTTTATAATTTTTTTTGAGAATTTATTTTTATGTTTAATTATTTTTTATTGAATTCATTTTTTTATTTTTATAATCTTGATTTACTTTTTTGATTATTTTTATAAATGTTAAAAAAATCTAATTCAAATTATAAAAATAGTTATTCAAAAAAAAATGAATTAAAATTAAATTCAGAATCAAATGAAAATGAAGAAATAAATTTAAATTCATCAAGAACAAAAGAAGCAATAAAATTATTAGGTTATTCTTTTGATGAAATATTATATGTTCCATTTAAAGAATATATAAATTTAAATCAAGAGATAAAAACTTTACCAAAAAAAATTCAAAGAAAAAGATATAATTTTTCTGAAAATTTTAGACAAAGAAAATTAGAAGATATAAAATATTTAAAAAATCAAATAGATATAAGTAAAATTGCTACCATTTCTAATTTTAAATTTTCAAAAGGTTATATTTTAAATGAAGAAAATATTTCTTCAACTGCAATTATTGATAATATAAATTATTATAATTATTCAAAAATTAAAAATGAAAATGATTTAATTAATATTATTCAACATAAATTAGAAAAAGAAATTTCTAAAATAGAAAATGAAAATAAAATTAAAAGAGAAAATTATAAAAATAAAGAATATGAAAAGAAAAAAGAATTAATAAAAGAAATTAAAAAAATGGAATTTCAAGAAAAAGAATTTTTAAAAAGAAAAAATGAAGAAATGGAAGAATTAAAAAGAAAAAAAAATAATCTAGAATTATATAAAAAAGAAAAGGAAAATTATAAATCACAAAAATTATTAGATGAAGCAAAACAAAAAGAAAAAAATGAAAAAAATAAAGAAATTGAAATTCATGATAAAAAATATAAAGAAAAAGTAAAAAAAATGAATGAAGAATATAATAATAAAATAAGAGAAAAAGCTTTAAGCTTAGAGCAAAAACATTTAAATTTAAAAAAAGAATTAGCTCAAATAAGAAGTAATCAAATTGAAAAGAATAAATTAAAAATGGAAAAAAAAAGACAATTAGTTTTATCTAATATGATTAATATAGACAATATATTTGATAATATGAAAAAAAAATATGAAAAAAAACAAAAGTTAGAAGAAGAAAAACAAAAAAGATTAAAAGAAAGAAAATTAGAAGAAAAAAAAGAAAAATTAATTGAATTAAAATTAAAAAAAGAAATTGCCCAAAATGTAATTAGTAAAGAAAAATTACTTCAAGAAATAAAAACTCACAAAATATTAAACCATATAGAAAATAAACAAAAAAAAGCAGAACAAATATTATTAACAAGATATTTAGATAATCAAAACAAAAACGAAGAAAATAATGAAATGAATATAATTAAACAAAGTAATATAAAAAGAGTTCAGAATTTAAAAAAATTACAAATAGATAACAAATTAATTTATATTAATAATAATCAAATTAAATTTAATAAATTTGATAAACAAAAGCAATATTTATCTGAACAACATATAAAATTTAATTCTAGTTTAAGTTATAGAAAAGAATTATATGATAATGAGATACAAAAAATTTTTAGTAAGGAAAAAATTGATAATAAAAATATAAATAAATTACTACAAATCTTTCCTAACAATGATAAAATAGAAAATTTAATTAAAAAATTAATTCAATTAAAAAATGAAAGAGAAAAAGATTTAAAAGATTATGAAAATAAAATTAAAGAAATAGAAAATACATTAAAAATTAATAGAAAAAAATTTTATAGGAATAATTTAAGTTTTTCAAATAATCAAAATATGATTTTTAAATCAATAAATTCAAATGAATTTATAAATGTTCTTGATAATAATAAAGAAAAAAAAAAATAGCAAATATATTAAAAAAAATACAAGGTCTGCAAAAAATATAAGAATTTTGCCAAATAAATTTAAAATTCAATATTTAAATAATATCGAAAAATCTCCTCAATTAAAAATCAATATAAATATTGAAAATAATAATCATAAAAGATTCCATTCTAATTGTATTTCAGGAAGAAATGATAATTTAAATAAATTTACAAATTATGGATCTAAAAAAAGTTTAAATGAAGTCATTAAACCAAAAAAACCTTTTTGTATAGATAAAAATTCAGATTTAAATACTAATCAAAATACTATAAATAGTTTTATTACAAATTCATATTTACCTTCAAATAGAAGTGGAAATAAGAATTTTTATACTAATATATAAATATTTTTTTTTTAAATAAAAATTTTTAAGAATAAATTTATAATAATATAATTTATTTAAAATTTTAAATCATTAAAAACTTAAAATTATATTATTCTATATAAAATATTAAATTATTATAAATAATACATCATTATTATTAATAATTTTCCAAAAAATATTCTTTAAAATACTTATAAATAAAATTTAAAAAAATAATTCATAAAAATAAAATTGTATTTTTTATACAGTCAAAGAAGAATTGAATTTTTTTTAAATCTCTAGAAAAAATATGCACATTATAAATATATAAAATCATAGTAATAAGAATAATAAGACCTATAAAAGAATAAACCAAAGAAATATTCCTGATAATTGTCTTTTCAATACTTTCGTAATCCCAATAAAAAACAATATAATAACACAAAATAACTTTTCTTAAAATTCTTTCAATTTCTATTTGAATATTTCCTATATATTCATTATTTAATCTTATATAATTTTTTTCTTCATTAGTATTATTTAAATCATTAATAAAATCTTTATATTCATTTTGTATAACTTGAACTATTGATTCAAAAGCTATAGTTAACCCTTTTGAATTATACGAATTTCCAATATAATAACATTCATTATAAAAATCTTCTAATGATATATTTTGTAAATATGTCAAATCTGGTATTGATGAATCAAATCTATTATTATATAAAAATTCAGAATATATTTCACAAAAATTAACTGAATTAATTTTTAAATGAAATTTAGTAGTTTGTTTTAAATTACTATTTATTTTTCCTAATAAAATTTTATCTACATTTTCTTTAATTAATGGATAACATATATTTATATAATTAAAAACATTTTTATTATTATCATTTTTTAATTTTAAGGCATCTTTACAGGAATATGATAAATCATTTCCAAAAATAGTTATTTTTATTTCTTTATTTGTTAATATTGATAACATATAAATTATATACATTTCAGCAACTAAATTAAATTGTTGAAATATATCATTTCTTGTTTCTATTATTGATTTAAACATATTATTATTTGAATTAGAAATAATAATTTCAATAATTGATAAAATAATAAAAATAACTTGTAAAAATATTAATTCCATAAAAAAAAAAAAATATAAAAAAGGTTTATCTAAAAGTTTATATCCTCTTTGAATATATTTCATTTTTTTTTCATTTTTATGATCTTTATATTCTTGAATACTTTTTCTCTTATTAGTTTTATTATTATTATCAATTTGATTTAACAACTTCAAAGAACTATTTTTAGTTCTATTTGTATTATCATTGAAAGGAATATTACTTTTAGAAAGTGAAATTTCATTATTATTCACGTTAGTAGAATTTGTATTTAAAGTATTATTTGTTCCTGTATTAATATTATTACTATTATTATTTAAAGAATTTTGGTTAATTGGATTAATAATATTATTTGTACTACTACTATATGAAGAAATTAGTTGTTTTGTTATTGATATTGATTCAATATTTGAAAATCCAATTTCTATTGAACTTCTGTTTAATTCATTATTTTTTATTGTAAAATTTGTCTTTGGTTTCCTTAATAAAGTATTTATATTATTTATATTATTATTTTTACTTTTTATATTAGATGAAAAAGAATTTAATTCCATAAAACTTTTTTTTATTTCACTATCAATATTTTCACTATTTTTTATAGTAGAATGTAAAATATAGTTTTTGTGATTGTGATTAGAATTTATAAATTTTATTGAATAAGGTTTTATTCTAATAGTTTTATAATCATATATTGAATCGGATATAATTTGATTGATTAAATTTGTTTCTTCATTATCATTTATAATTTCCAAATTATTTAAAATTTGTTTATGGTTATTATTTTCAGAATAATTATCAAAAAAATCTAAAATAATTATAGTTTTTCTAATAATATAATTATTAAAAAACCTAATTGTTATATAGCATTTAAATGTAATTATAATACTTTTTTGAGTTTTTTTCAAAAAAATAAAAAATAATGTAATCATAAAAAAAACATAAACTCCACTACTAATAATATTATATTTTGAAATAGTAAATTGTAAATCAATTTGATCATTTACTTTAAGTAAAACAGAATTAAGTAATTCAGAATAATAAAATAAATAACATTTAGCAAAATTATCAATAATTAAAATAAAAGGTTGTGCTGAATTATAATAATTACTTTTACTAATTTCAGTATTTTCAATCATACTATCGTTAAAATAATATTCTGAGTTATTATAAAGAATTACAACTCTTTCTGAATTAATAATATCTGTTGAAATAATATTTAAAAAAGTCATTATTGATTCTACCATTTGAATAGTTTTTGTTCCATTTATATCAGGAATTGTATAATTTTGAGGTGTTAAAAAGAATAAATCACTTATTTTATTTAAATAAATAAATGAATAATAAAAATTTGTAAATTGAATTTTAAAAGTTAAATAGTCCTTTATTCTATTATTTAAAGTTTCAATGTGATAATCAAATGAATTATTATAATAATAATTTAAAATATCAGGTTGAAGATTATTATTTTTTAATTGAATTTCCAAAACTTTAATTATCATTTGAATTGAAGTATGAGATAACATTAAACCATCTCCTATTGCTTTAAAATATGATTTTATTTTATTAAATCTAATCATTTTTTCATGATATAATAAAAAAAAACATATTAAGAAACAAATTGTAATTATTCCAGGAATTAATTTTAAAAAAAAAAAGGTTTTATATTCTTTTTGTTTTTTCTTTTTATTTAATTGTAATAACTTAATGTCTTCATTTTGAATTTCTTCTTGTTTGGAATTATCATTATTTTTTTCTTTTTCTTCTTCAATAAATTCTTCATTTTTCAATTTTACTTTTATTTTATGAAATTTTTGAACAATTATCTTACTTAAAATTTTAATTTTCATCAATTTTGAATAAATAAAATTAGAATATTCTTTTTTTTGATTACTTAATTCATTATTTAAATTTATATTTATTTCATTTCCAAGATCAGTTTGATTTAAAAATGAAGTTTGTTGTTGAAACATTTGAATAATTTCAGTAGATTGAAAATTTTCTTTTGCTTCTAAATTAATAGTTAAAACAAATAAATAATAATTTTTTATTTTTTTTCCTTCTTTACAGATACTTTTCTCTTCATAATTAATATCAACAATAAAACTATTTTTATAAAAAGAAATATTTTTTTTTATTTCATTAATTTGAATAATAACTTGTGAAAAAGCATCTTCTCCAATTTGACCTACTTCTCTTAAGTAAATATCATATATGTTATTATAAATATTTAATAAATTTTTTTTAATTATTCCTTTTGACTCTAATTTTTCTATTTTTAATAATTCCATTATATTAATATTATATCTTTCTAATACATTTGTATTTAAAAAAAAATATTCTTCAAATCCTCTTCCTAAATTATATATTTTTCCTGATTTATTTGTAAATAAAAAACAACTTCCACAAAAATTATTGTTATTTGTTTTTTGATTTCTAATATTTTTATTTGATAAAGTGTAATTTTTATTTGTTAAAAGTTGTTCTTTTGCTTCATTTAATTTAATATATAATTCAATTTTATTTTTTTTATATATTGGAACTCCTTCTATATCAAATGAAATAACATATTTATTTTTATCAATTAAGCATAAATTATTTAATTTAAAAAATTCACTTCCTTCTTGAATATTTTTTTCGAAAATATATTTATAAGATTTATAAAATGTTTTTGCAAAAATTTCATTAAAATGTAAAGAATTAAATTCATTATTTGTATATCTTAATTTTTGAATTAAACTATCAGATACATAATTTAATTTAAAAGCAATATCCTTTTTTAAAAAATAAATTTGTAAAACTATTACAAAAAAATTTACATTTCTTTCAATAAAAGAAGATGATTGCTCAATAAAAAATTTTTCAAAAGAAGAATTTATTTTTTTTGGAATTTTATTTCTAAAGTAATAAAAAAACATTTTTAATTTATTGACAGGATAAACAAAATTAAACTTTGAAGTATTAAATAATTTATTAGTAATATCATTTAAATTATAATAATTATTAATATAATTTTCCATATAATACTTAAAGATATAAAAACAAGTAATATCATCATTGAAACAATTAATTAATTTAATATAATTTAAAAGAAATTGCATATAAACTCTTTCAACATTATAAATTCTTTCAATACATTTAAAGTTTTTAAAACTTTTTAATACCTTTTTTTTATGAGAATGTTCTTTTTCAGAAATATTAATTTGATATATATTTCCACATTTATTATTTAATTGATGTTTATAAAAATGCAATAGTTTATATTTAAAAAAAGCAATTTGATATTTTGATAAATAAGAATTTTGAATAAAATCACTTGATTGGATTTTTTCTAAAATAAAAAGACATTTATAATAATTTCTTTCATATATATAAATATAAGTAACAATAAAAAATAATGCAAAGACTGATTTTTTATTTAAAATATTTATTTCATTATAATGATTAATTTCATTTTCAAAAAAACAAAATAATAAAGGAAAATTTATTTTCATACAATTATAGTCTAGTTCATTTTTGTCTTTAATAAAATTTATAAAAAAATTCATTTCAGAAGTAAATTTTTGAGGTGAATAAATATGACAATAAAAACATTTGTCAAATCCTTTTCTTTCTTTACAAATTGGACTATGAATTCTATTTGCAATTGATATATTTAATTCTTGTAAAATTGATTTTAAAATATTTGGTCTTTGTTGATAATAAAGCATATTTAAAAATTTAATCATTTTATTATTAAAAGTTTCAATATTTTTAAATGAAAAAAGTATAACTTGTTCTTTAATTTTTTTATTATCAAAATAAAAATATATTTCATTTAAAACAATAGAAAAAATGATTTCAACAATTAATTTAAAAACAATAATGGCATTATCCTTTTGAAGTATTTTTAATTTATTATCATAATCATAAATAAAAATATATTCAATTATACAAGAAACAAAACAACAATTTAGTAATAATCTATAAATATAATAAAACCTATATTTATAATAAAAAGTATTAAAATTAAAAAAAGATTTAAAAGAATAAAAACAAAATATTCCTCTTAATATAGCTTTTATAAGGAAAATATATTTAAAATCAATATTAAATTCTAATTGAACAACAATTTGAGTAAATAAAATAAAAAAAGGTAAAATATCAACTGTTCCTATTTCATTCAATATTGGAGATAATGAATTAATAAAAAATGGTTCATGTATAATTATACTTCCCATAAAAAATGATATTATAAAAGTATATATCATTATTATTCCTTCTAAAATAATTATTAAATAATATATAATTTTATTTTGTTTTTTTGAATTTTTATTAAATATATTTTCAACAAAAACTGAAAAATAAAATTGTGGAATTGCATAAAATATATAAAAAATAGAAAAAGAACAAAAACAAATTTGCTTTCTATAAAGATGAAATAATTTACCATTATATCTCATTTTTTTTTTTATAATAATGAAAAAAAGGCAAACAATTAAAAATAAAATAAAAAGAATTATAACAAAGATATAATAAATTTCTATATGATCTACATCAAAAATTAATTCTGCTAAAGTAAATTTTCTTATCCAAAATGAAATTCCTAATTTAGAATTAATATTCCAATCATGTGTGAATACTATTAATGGAAGAAATTTAATTATTATCAAAAAATAATATATTACTTTATATCTAGGAAAATATTTTGGAATTTTTAAATATAAATTTAAATTATTATCATTTTTCAAATTATCATTATGTAAATTTGAGTTGTTGTAGTAATCCATTTTTTTAATTATAATTTCAAAAAAATATTTTTGTTAATTTTATTTATATTTTTTTATATGTAATTATAATATTTCATTCTATATTATAAAAATTAATCAATGAATTTTAATTAAATGATATGATAACATATTGTAATAATTTTTAAATTATTTTTTTATTTAATAATAAATCATAATATACTTATAAAATTGTATTAAAATAATTTTAAAAAAAATAAATTTAATTTTTATAAATCTAATTTATGTCATAAATTCTTGAAAAATATAAAATATTTATTTAATTAACTTATCAATAATTAATTAAAATATAATTTCTAAATAATAATAATATAATTAATTTATTCTATCTAAATTCTAAGTAAAACATTATATATATAAATCAAATTATTTTTATTTTATGTATTTTAAATTAAATATTTAAAAAAAATAAATTTCAAAAAAAAATGAATTTAAATCCAAATATTCCTTCATTAAATATAATCAATAGAAATTTATCAGATGATGCATTAAGTAATATTTTATCATCATTAAGAGGAAAAGATACAATATCAAGAGATAGTATAAATAATATAATGGCAGAACCTAAATTACAAAAAATTTTTTCAAATTCAGTTAGTGAGAATCAAGAAATTCAATTATATAAGGAATTAATATCATCAACTGAATATCAAATAATAAATTTAAAAAAAATTTTAGAATTAAAAAAAAATAAATTAACTGAAAATTTTAACTCAAATTTAAAAAGTTTAACATCAAATAATCCTCAATTAGAGAATGAAAAAAATAAATATTATGAAAAAATAAATAATATAAATAAAGAGCATAAATTTATAGAAAATAATCTTCAAAATGAATATGAATATTTTAAAAAGAAATTACAATATAAAAAAGATAATATGATATTAAAGAAAGAGAGTCAAAAATTATGTGATGAATTATCTATAAATTTTCAAAAGCATTCATTTAAAGTTTTAGATAAATTAATTCAATTAAAAGGAATTTTAAATGAATGTAGTAAATATATAACATTTTCATCAATTTCACAAATTAAGACACAAAATAATTATAAAACAATAAAAACATGTCAATCACAAATTGATTATAATAAAAAAAAATTATTCCATAATAGTAAATAAAATATATTTTAAAAAATTAAAAAAAATAATATATATATAACATTTAAATTCATTATTATCCTATATAAAAAAAATATAAATATTAATATTATTATTATACAATATTATTTTTCTTATTTTTTAAGTTTCATTTAAACATGAATAAAAAATATTAAAATTTCTTATGAATATATTGACTTAATCCAAGAGGCCTATTTTCTTCAAATAAATGACGTCTTAAAGTGTCAAATGAATTTAATCTATATTTAATAGGAGCAATATATAACTTTTTACTTTTATTTCTTATACCATTTGAAATAGTATTAAAAGTTAATCTATCATTTCTTGAGGATTCATTAAAAAAACATGAATTTTTAGTATAATTAATGCTTGGATTATTATATAAACTTCCTAAACTTTTTCCATTTAATCTTTCCATACAATAATTATCCATTTTTTTTACTACTTCTTTTTCTATTTTTTTTCCCATATTATTATTTTGAAATGATGTAAAATTAGGCAATTTTAATTCTTGAAATGTATTTTTTGGAAAAGTAAATTTAGTCATTAATGCTAATTTTTCATTATGAAATATTGAATTATGAATATTTATTTTCATATAGTCATCTTTTGTCATTATTTTTTTTGACATTCCTAATTTATTATCTATTGTTCCTAAATAATTTAATGTTAAACCTTTTTTTTTTTTGTTTTTAATTTTATATTTTTTCCTTTGAATAAAATTACATTTGTTCTATTTAATTTCAATGAATTATTTGTTAACATTTTTATAATTAAAAATTATATTTTTTAAATTAAATATATATATAATATTTTTTTATAAATATAATAAAATAATTTATTTGGTATTCATAAAAAAATATTGTTTAATAAACCTACTTAAAATCATTTTTTTTGTATTTTTTTTATAGAATTAGTATTAAACAAAATATTTTCTGCTGCTTTTTTCATTCTCACTCTTGGTAATTTATACATTGTAATATTCATTCCCATTTCCCTTTCAATTTCTTTTCGATGAGGTTTAAAATGAGATTTTGGAATTGATAAAGAAGAATTGACCATAAAAAAATTATTATTATCTTTATCATAATTATCATATAAATTATTTGTCTTTTTATTTTGTTTTAAAACTACTCTATCAGAAAATAATGATTGAGTAAATTTTTCTATATCATTAATATTATTTGATTCAAATTTTGGAATATTATATTTTTTTTTTAAAGAATAATGTTTAAATAAATTGTTATTTAAATTATAATTATTAAAATTATCATTTTTATAATTATAATAATAATCATTTGGACAATTTAATTTATTTATTGCTGCAGATAAATTGGAATATTTTGAATTATTTTTCATAATAATATTTCCTGTACTAGATGATTTATTTATTCTTTTATTAAAATGATTTAAAGTTTTATTAAATTTTTTTTTATTTTCTTCCTCCAAAATTATTTTTTTTTCTTCTTGTGATTCATTAAAAGTTCTATACATTTCATCATTTAAATCATCATTTTTTTGATGATTTCCATTTAAAATTTTTGAAAAATTATTAATTGAATATTTATTATATTTTTTAAAATAATTATTTCCTCCAAATTTAACTCTTTGATTTTCTGAAATTTTAACTCCTATTTCAGGTTCAATTAAATCAAAATTAGAACCACTTGGAGTTAATCTTTGACTATAATTTAATAAATTATTTTCATTTTTTTTATTTTCATTATTTTGAATTATTGTTTTTGTTAATTTTGGAATTGGAGTTTTTGAAATTTTAAATTCTTTTTTTTGATAATTTTTTTTTTTTAAAAAATTAATTTCTTCACTATTAATATTTTTATTATTTATTTCTTGACAAAAAATTTCATTATGTTTACTTTGAATAGAAGTAAATTCTTTTTCTAATTTCTCTAATCCAATTTCTTTTACTATTATTAAATTTCCATTTATATCAGTTGTAAAATTTGTTTTTTTTTTATTTTCAATTAACTTTTTATTTCCTTTATTTTTTGAATTTTTTTCTGATTCGATTTTTTGTTTTAAAATTAATTGCTCTTGTAATTTTTTTTTTATTTGAAATTCGATTTCTTCTCTTAATTTATTAATTTCTGGTAATTCATTATTATTTTTTTCTAAATTATTTGGAATAATATCAAAAGAATCAAAATTAACAATTTTTTTTTTCTTTACAATAATTTCATCTTCTATATTATTATCATTTTTTTTCAAAGATGTACTTTTTTTTATTTTTTTCCTTGATATTAATTTTTTATTAATATTTTTTTTTTCTATTATCTTTTTATTTATACCATTAACTTCCATTTCAATTTGAGTAGATGCATTTCTTTCTTTAATTGGAACTTTTGGTTGTATTATTTCATCCCAAAAATTATGTTCTGTAAAACTAATATTATACATTAAAGGTATTTCATCTTTTATATTTTTATTAATTGACTTCTTTACTGAATGGTTTATATTAACTAATTGTAATTCATTTAATTTTTTATTTCTTGTTTTTTTTAAATGTTCATTTTCAAATTCTGTTTTTAAATTTTTATTATTCAATTGTATTTTTTTATTTGAATAAAAGTCATCTATGTCATAATTTAAATAATTTAATTTTACAAATAAAGATATTTCTTTTTTCAAAAAGTCAAAACTTGCATTTTTAATTTTATTCTCTATTGTTCTTCTATATTGTAATGTTATTACATAGGATATTATTTTTTCTATTATTATATTTGCTATTTCTTCTGAATAAAAATTATAATTTCCAACTCTTTCATGCTTTATTATTTTTATTTCTTCAATTTCTTTTTTTTGCTTATCTTTTTTAATATTTTTTTTTTTTGAATTTTCTGTACTCATTTCTTAATTTAAATAAATAAAATAATTTAACAAAAATAAAAAAAAATAAAAAAAATAAATCAAGAAATTCCAAAATTTTATTAATTTTCATATAACAAAAAGTCAAATATTTTTAGAAATTCTTATTTAAAAGTATTATTTAAAATCATTTTTATAATAATTATAAAAAAAAATGTGGGATAAAATGATAAAATCACATTTATATTTATATCAAAAAAAATTTTATTGTTGTTCATCTTTTTGTATAAAATTCAAATTATTTCCTAAAATACTCATAGAATTAAATTGATTATTAACATTATTAATATTATTAATATTCATATTATTCATATTATTACTATTATTCATATTAATATTACTATTATTATTACTTTTTATTTGTCCAGTAATGGCATTAAATCCCATTTTTTCAATAAAATTAATAACATGTTTAGAAAATCCATCTCTTTTTTTTAAAGCTTGAGAATTAATAATTCTTTTAATAATAAGTTCTTTTTTTTCTTGATCAGAATATTCAATTATTTTTTGTACAACATAATTACCAAATTTATCTTTAACTAAACCTAAAAGAGAATTATGTACATTATCATCAATATTAATTATTTCATTAATAATTCCATTTTTTTGTTCTTTATTACCATAATGAAGACATCTTTCAATAACATTTGAAGCAAATTTATGAATTGACATATCAAATATTTTCCCTTTTAATGAATTAAATATTTCATTACATTTTTCTCCATTTCTCTTTTCTAAAATATGTTGAATAACATAATTTCCATATTGATCATAACATAATTCAATAATATATTTATTTATTTCTTGTAATATTTTATTTTTTTCATCTTCATTACAATAATCAAATAATTTTTGAATAACTCTACATCCATATTGATGAATACATAAATCATAAACATGATCTAAAACAATATTAACTAAATCACTTTGTTCATTTGTTTTTAATTTTTCTATTAATTTTTGAATAACATGATTTCCATTTTGATCTTCAATACATTTCGAATAAAAATTATTTAATTCTAAAACAATATCACTTATTAAATTTATATCAATTACATCTATTATTTTTTGTACAACTCTACAACCATACATATGAAGTGATAATTCATAAAATTTTCCTTTTAAAGAATTGAATATAATATTATTTTTTTCTTCGTCTTTGAAATCTAAAATTTTTTGTATTGCATAATTTCCAAAAACATCTTTTGATAATGATAAAATTTCTGGTTGTAATTTATGAAATATTTTATCTCTTTCTTCTTGAGAACATTCTTCATATTTTTTTTGAATTAAACGACTTCCTGAATGTTCTTTACTATATTCTACTGCTTTTTCTATTATTTCATTTATTGATGGCTCTTCTAATTGTTCTTTTTTTGATGTTGATAAATTGAAATTTATATCATTTTTAATGTTTGTATTTCCTATATTAAACATATTATTTTTTAATATATTATTATTTGTAATTTGATTTTTGTTATTTTGAGAATTTTTCTTTTTTGATTTATTTTTTGGTTTTATATTTCCTATATTTTGATTTAAAATATTATTCATATTCATTCCCATATTCATTTGATCTATACCAATCATATTAAATCCCATTCTATTCATATTATAATTATTCATATTTAATCCCATATTCATATTATTCATATTTAAGTTATTCAAATTATTAATATTATTTATATTTAAATTATTCATATTATTCATATTTGGGAAGTTATTTATTCCTTTAAAAGCATCTATTGTATTATTTCCATAATAATTATTAAAGATATTATTCATATTATTTGGATTATTAAAATTCATTGAGTTATTATTATTTCCAAATATTGGATCAAACATATTTTGATTCATTAATGAATTTTGATTAAAATCATTATTAATTAAATTCATTTGATTTTGATTAAAATTATTCATATTCATTCCATTTACATTCATATAATTTGCCATTGGATTATTCATATTATTAATTTGCATATTTAAATTATTATTATTATTATTATTATTATTATTATTTGAATTTTGTTTCGATTTTTTACTTTTTTTAATATTATTATTATTATTTCCAATGGTATTTTGTTTATTAAATTGATTCATAAAATCATTATTTCCATCATCCCAATTATTCATATTGAGCATTTGATTATTATTATTATTATTTATGACATCATTATTATAAATATTAAAAGGAGAAAAATTTTGATTTTCATTATTCATTTGTTCTAAAGAAAGATTATTCATCATATCAGTTATATTATTTGTATTATTTATTTCTTGATTTTGTTGATTCATAAAATCAAACTCTTGAGATTTAAAAGTTGGCTTTGGTAAATTTTCATTTTTTGGTTTCATTGAATTATAATAAACATAATAATTATATGATGAAATATAATCATTTTGTTCTCCATTTTCATTTCCGAAATTCTATATTTAAAATATAAAAAAAATTATTTTTACTAAGTCATCCATTCCTGTTGGTGTCTTTGAGGAAATTCTATTTTCTCTATTTGAATCTAATACATTTTGTTGTTTCTGAATGTCATTTGTAAATTGATTGTTCATTTTTTTTTAGAATTTTTTAAATAAATTTTTTATATATTGATTATTTATTATTAGAATTTTTAAGATATTTTTTTTTATTTATTGAAACTATTTTATTTCATTGAATTATAATAAATAATTTTATTTATTAATTATTAATAAAATATTTTTTATAATTAATTTACTTAATCATTTAATAAACACAATTTTGTGTATTTATATTTAAAAAAAATGATGGATATAGATGAATATGAATTATTAATGAATTCAAAAAAAATAGATATTAATTCAAAGAAAATTACAAATGAACAATGGAATTCAGAATTATCAAAAATAAGAATAAAAAAAGAAAATATGAATCAATTAGTAGCAAATTATTTAATAATAGAAGGTCATAAAAATGCATTATTAAAATTTATACAAGAAGCAAAAATAAATATAGAATATGATGAAGAATTACTTGATAAAAGAGTAAAAATAAGAAATTTAATTTTAGAAGATAAAATACAAGATGCAATTAATGAAATAAATAATATTAATAGTGAAATATTAGAAAAAAATCCAAATATTCATTTTGAATTAAAAAAACAAAAATTAATAAGTTTAATACAAGAAAATAAAATAGATGAATCATTAGAATTTGCACAAAAAGTTTTATATCCAATAACTCAAAATAATCAAAAAATGTTATCTGAATTAGAAAAAATAATGAGTCTTTTAGCATTTGAAAATATATCTCAATCTCCTTTTAAAGATATTGGAACAAAAATTAATTTAAAAACTTTAGCTTCAATTGTTAATTTGACAATTTTATCAGAACAAAGTCAATCTTGTGATTTAATATTACCTTTAGTTTTAAAATTATTAAAATTTTCTCAAAAAGAACTAAAAAAAGAAATTGAGTTTCCTGAAGTTATAAGTATTTGTCCTTTTAAATTTAGTAAAGTTGAAACAAATAGTAAATAAAATATTTTTTTAATTTATTTTAAGAAAAATAATATTAAATATTAGAATTTAAATTAAATTAATAAAAAATATTTTTTATAATTATCAAATTTTTTGGTTTTTATTTACCTTTAAAAAATGTAAAAAACTAATAATTATTTAAAAAATTAAAATATAGTACATTTATTACATATTTCTTTATTTTTTCCTTCTTCTACAATTAACAAATTAGTTTTTAATTTATTTACAAATTTTTTACTATCATCTTTTAATTTATTAATAATTCTTTGCCTAAAACCAATTTTTTCAATTCCTAATTCATTTTTTAAATTTTCAATTGTTAAAGGTTCTTTTGAATAATTTTGAATTAACAATAATTCAAGACTATGAAAGCCATTTGAAATAAAATTATTCAAAAAATTTTCAATATTAATACTTTTTAACCATTTATTTAACTTTAAAATATTTTTATCTACATCTGCATTAATTAAATTTTCACATATGTAATATACTTCTTTTGGTATTAAATAAGGAAAATTATTTGATAATTCTTGAACTCTTATTATTATTTTTATTCTATCTCCAAATAAAAGAATTCCTGCTTCTTTTAAATTTTCATTTGTTATTCCTAATTCATTTTTTTTTGTTTGTTCTATTATTAATTTAATGTCATCAAAACCATTTAATGTTAAATTTTTATAATATTTTTCCATTTTTATTTCTGATAAGAAATCATATAAAAGATTATTTTCTGTTAATGATTCATTAAAATTATTCACTTTATTAATATTATTTTCATTTTTATAAAGAATATTATAATCCTCATTATTCAAATTATTACTATTATCATTATTATTATTAAAAGATGTATTTAAATCAAAATTTGAAACTAAAACCTTTTTTATATTAGGTAATGATTTTTTTAATAATCTTTCATTTTCAGTAACTATTAATTGCTTATAAGACTTTTTTTTATATATTTGTTGATGTATTGCAATTGGTGAAAAATAATAAAAGTTTCTCTGACTTTGATTAATTGGTCTTTTCTTTTTTATTGTATCATAATATAATTTATTATAATTACTATTATCATTATTATTAATAGGATTCTCATTATTATTAAGATTAAATAAAACTGAAGTTTTATATTTTTTCATTGAAGGCTTTTTTATTTGTTTGTTTATATTTATATTAGATAAATCATCATCTTCAATAATATAATTATTTTTATTATTATAATTACAAGAATTATTATTAAAATTATAATAATTTGAATTAGAATTCGAAAAATTAGCATTTGAAATAATATTTAATTCATTACCATTTTTACTAATTTTTTTTTGAATTTCATGACTAGAAGTCAGACTATATATATTTTCATAATTATGATTATAATCATATATTTTATAATTATTACTTCTATATGAATTATTTGTATTTGGTGGACTATTTGATTTTGTTTCTTCTGTTAAATTATCTCCTTTTTTTTTATATAAAATTGATTTTTGAATTTTAAACATTTTTAAATTTATTTTCTTATTTTTATCATTATTAATTTCTTTTATATGAGGTTTAAGAATTTCACAATTTGATTTATTTTTATTTTCAAAAATATTAATTTTATAATTTGATTTGCATTTATTAAAAGAATTAATTTCACAATTACTTTTTTTAATCTTTTTCTTTTTATTTTCATAACCAATTAAACCATATTTATTTTTAATTCTTAAATCAATATTATTTCTAATTAATTCATTGATAATATTTTTATTACCAACTTTATAAGCAATATGTAAAGGAGTATTTCCTTCATTATTTTTCATATTTATATTAATTCCTTTTTTAATTAAAGTTTTAATCATTTCTTCTCTTTCAAATAAAATTGCAATATGAAGATAAGAATTTCCTTCTTTATTTTGATAATTTAAATCTAAATTAGGAGAAGTTAAAATTAAATTAAAATTATCAATATTATTTCTTTTTATTGAATAAGATAATAATGTTTCATTCTTATTATCTTTTTTATTTATTAATGATGGATTTTTTGAAAGGATTTTATAAAGAGAATCAGTTTTATAATCTGTATTTATAATAAATGGAGTGTGATTATGAGTTTTTATTGATTGAATACATTGAGATAATTTTTTTTTATTTTTAACTATGTTCATTTTCAATAATTTTTATTTAATATTATATGGAAATTTTAATTTATATTATTTTAATTTGTTATAATTAGATTATAATATATTTTTTATATTATTTTTTGTATATGTTTTTATAGTTTTTTATTTTAAACAATATAAAAATTTTGAAATTTTTGACTCGTTATATTGATTTATTTTTGTTTTTTTATTTTCCATTTTATTATAATTTATTTTTATGAAATTAACAATTTGAATATATTGAATTAAATATATAAAACAATAAAAAGAAAAAAAAATAATTATTTTTTATGATTTTAAAACTTTTTTTTATTTACTAATTAAAATGTCATCAACAAAAATTGTAACATTTAAATTAAATATTACATTAAATGAAAATTCATCAAATCAAAAATCATTTAATTCTCTTGATGATAAAGAAAAAAATAAACAATTCGAAAAAAAAAGAAATTCTAAATTAACAAATTCATCATTTGAAGTAACAAGTACGAAAAATTCAATATATAAATCAAGAAGATCAAGACAATCAATATATTTTTCAGATTTAAAAATTCCAAAAGAAAATTATCAAAATATAAGAATTGATGCTTATGGTAATGAAATCAAAAAAGGAGAAAAAGAAAAAAAATATAAAGTTACTTTTATTGATCAAATTTCTCCTGAAAAAATTGCTGAGGTTATTTTAATTGAAAATAATTTGTATAAACAAGAAGATGAAATTTGTAAATGTTCTTCTTGTTTTATTTACTAAAAATGTTATTAATTTTAATGATTGTATAAAAAGTTTTTGTAGATATAATTTAGGTAAAATATTATTTTTAATCATTGTCATTCATGAGACAAATTAATTGTTTAATTGTTATTAACTTTTAAAGATTATTTTAAAGATATTGTGTAATATACAAATCATATTTTAAATAATAAACTTCTAATTTATGTTAAATGTTTTATATATAGTTAATATAATTTAGATAAAATTTACAAAAAAAATTTTTTTCAACATTATCATATTTTTATTCAATAATTCTCTATTTAAATTAATATATTTTTTTAATGTTGTAAATGAATTATAAAACTTCCTCATAAATAATTTAATCCATTTTCACATTAAATTAATATCTAAAATAAAAATCTATATATTCATTATAATTAAATATAATAGTAAACCAATTAAAAATATTAAAAAAAAATACTTTCTAAAAATAATATATTAATAGACTTGATAAATATTAAGAAAATAATTATATTTTTCAACTATAATATTATTATTATTATTTTATTTCTTACCAACAACTATTTTTATTTTTTGATATTTTACTTCCTGTATTTTATTATTATATTTTTATAAACTTAATTTTATTTTAATATTTTAACAACACTCTTTATTTTCTTCAAATTATTTTTATGAATACATATCAAGATTCTTATCATTATATTTATATTTTCCTATTGGATTATATTTTTGTATTTGATTATTTTGAATAATATCTTTTTTATTATTATTTTTAGAAGATAATTTATTATTATTATTATTTTTTTTTTAGAAGAAGGATTATTATTTATTGTTTTATTTTTATTATAATTATCATTGACATTTTTATTATAATTTAAATTATTAATAGTATTATTATTAAAATTATTATTATTTATTTTTTAATTGTTTTTCAATATCTTTAATAATATATTTCAAATATATTGCTTTTTTTCCATCAATATTATTTAAAGATTTTGAATAATGAATTCCTATTATTTTTAAATTTCTTGTATCTAAAATTAAAGGAGAACCAGAAGAACCAAATTCAGTATTCATAGTATAAAATATATTTTTATCTTTTATATCATTAATATATCCTTTTGCAAATGATACATCTTCTCCTCCTGGATATTGTATCACTACAAATTCATCTTATCTATATTCTTCATATGGATTATAATTATTTATATTTTTATCTATTTTAAAATAATTATTAATTCCATCTTCTTCTAATATTTCAATACAAGTATAATCTAATTCTACATTTGTATATTTAAATCTATTATTTAATTTAATTGTCTTTTTTTTCTATTATATTCAATTATAATATCTGAATTTAAATTATCAATAACATGATTATTAGTAAATAATACTTTCATTAATTTATTATTCACTTTTATTTCACAAAAAAACCTGGTCCTTTTTTTCCTAGTAATATTTTACATGTTGCACTTATTTTTTGTTTATATATCTTTCCATTGCTCTAAAAGAAATTGGTTTTTGTTTGTTTGATTCATACTAAATATTTTTAATTTTATGTGAATTGTCCATGTTTTAAGTTTTTTTATATTTTTGAAAATATTAAAAAGAAATTTTTTTGAACTTTAATAATATATAATAATATAATATTTATTTAATAAAATAAAGATTATATAAAAAGATAAAATAATATAATTTAATTTAATAAAATATTTTTTAACCAAATCGATGCATAACTGGAATTCAACACTTTTATAAATTGTAATATCCTTTATAATCTTCAATAAAATCTTTAGTTTTAAATTATCTAAATTAATTATAATTAAATATTAATAAAAGATTTAAAATTAAATAAATTTAGCATTCTATATATAAATTTTATGCTTTTATATTAGTTTAAATTATTTTTTACTAAAATTAATTTATAATTTTATTAAATAATTTTCACATGAATTAAAGAATATTATTTATATTTTAGAATATTAATTTAATTTTTTTTAAAAGAATTAATATTTTTTATTGTTTCTTCTATAATTTTAGCCAAAAATTTATTTATCATGCTTTTTTAATAGAATTATATCATTATAATAAATATATAATTATATAATTTATTTAGTTTTTTTTTCATATCATTATACTCTAAATTATATATAAAAAAATTTAAAATAAAAGCTAAATTAAATATTTAGATTAATGAATGATTTAATTATTTATTAATTATTTTTATATTTATTACTTATATAATTTTTATTTTTAATGATAAAAAAATTCAAAAAAAAATATAAAATATATATAAAAAAATGTCTTCATCACATCAAATTTCAAAATCTCTTATAACTGATATTTCAATGGATACTTCAGATAATTTAATAAAAAAACAATTTCAAAATATTATAATAATTGATAAAAATTTGAATAATAAATTAATTATATTAAAAAAGGAAAATAGTATAATTAGAAAAGATATTTTTGGAAATGAAATTAAAAAAGGTGGTAAACAAAGAGTTAGTTTCATTGATAATCCTATTTTATTAAATCAAAATCTTGAGCGAAATTTAGATAATATAAATCAAACAATAAATATTGAAAGTTATAAAGAGTATAATAAATTAATATATAAAAATAAAGAAATTTATGAAGAAAATGAAAGAGTCTTTTGTGAGTCTTGTATAATATTTTGACAAAGATTTTTTATTTAATTAATTTTAATTTGTAGTTTTTATACATTTATTTTATCATATTGAGTAATGAATTAATGTTTATTTATTATGTATAGATATAATTTGTTAAAAAAAATATTAATTGTAAAAAAATTATTTAATTTTAAAAATTTAAAAATAAATATATTATAATTCAAAATAATATATGGAAATTTCAAATCAAACTTCATATAAAAAAATATCAATTCCAAAATTAAGTTTTTTAAAAAAATCAATATATATAACAAAAAATGTAAAAGAACAGCTTTCAACATCAACAAATTTATATTTAAACTCCTCTATTATAAAAAATAATAAAAATTCAAAAAAAAACATAATAAACAAAATAAATATAAAAAATTTAATATTAAATAGTAATTCATATTCAAAAAAAAATAGTCCAATTAAAGTAATATCAAATTCTTATTCATTAAATCCAGGAATAAATGATAGAGAAAAATTAGGAAGTTATTACAAATTAAATGAAGATGAATATTATTATAAGAAAGAAAAGAATAATAAAAATTCAATTTCTTTAAGAAAACAACTTTCAAAAAATAAATTAGAAAAAAAAAAATTATTTTCAAAATATCATATATTAAATGATTCATCATTTGAGAATTCATTACCAAAAATAAACGATTCAGAAATTTCAACAAAAATAGTGAAAACATATTTTACTAGTATAACAAAAGCAAATAAAACAATAGCAATAAATAAACAATTAGTTTTAAGAATGAATGATATAACAAATTATTTTTTGTTAGAAAAATATAATAATAATATAAATAAACTTCAAAAAACAGAATATTTAATAAAAAAAATGCCAAAAATAAATATTAAAAATATAAAATCAGATAAAGACATTTTAGATATAAATATAATAGAAAAAGAAAAATCAAAATCAATTTCAAAAAATAAAACAAATAATATTTCAATAGGAATATTTAAAAAATTATCATTTAATGGAATGTTAGCAGTAAATGAAAATGAAATACAAAAAATAAAAAAAAAAAATATAATCCATGAAGTAAATATAATAATTTCTGATATAAAACTAGCATATAAACCAAATTCAAGAATGGATTTTTCATTAAATAAATATGAAAATAAAGTTTTTTTATTTGGTGGTTTAAATTCAAATTATTTAAATGATATTTGGGAATATAATTTATTAAATAATAAATGGGAAAAAATAACCTTTAATAAAAAAATAGATTTTAATTTACCAAATCCAAGATTTGGACATTCAAGTATAATAATAGATAAATATTTAGTTATATATGGTGGATTAACTTTAAATATTAATGAAGAAGAAGAAATAATATTATTTGATTTAGAAAATTATATTTTTTCATATCCAAAAATAAAAAATAAATTTGAATTTCCAATAAGAAAAAATCACATTTGTATATCATCAACAAAACAAATGTTAATTCAAGGCGGAATTACAATAAAAAATAATGAAATTCAAAATACAGGATTTATATTTGATATAACAAAAAATCAATATTTCAAATTAGAAACAACAGGAAAAAAATTACCATATTTAATAAATCATTCTGCAGTAATGGTAAATAATTTTCAAAAATATTCAAATAAACCATTTTCTTTTTATAAAATTCCAATTGACCTTGCATCAAATAGAATAAATAAAATTCAAATTGAAGGAATTTATATTTTTGGAGGATTAAATAAAGAAAAAAAATTAAAAAATGATATTTATATAATTTCAATAGGAAAAAAACCTTGTAATGTATTAACTCCTATTATAGATGGTATACCACCTGAAGAAAGAATGAATTGTAAAATGGAATTCATTTTAGATTATGATTTTATTATTATTCATGGTGGAATTGGAAAAAATGATTTTATTTATTGGGATATTATGATTTTAAATACTGAGTGTTTAAATTGGATTAAACCTATTTTTGATAAGGAAAATTTTAGAGAGTTAGAAAGTAGAACTGAACATGGGTTATTTTTTTATCAAGGTAAAATTTTTATTCTTGGAGGAAGAAATGAAGATAGACTTTTAAATATGGATTTTGAAATTGTTCAATTTGAAGTTACTGGATTTTGAATTTTGGATTTTTTATTTAATTTTTGGATTTTATTTTTTTGGTTGAAAGTTTTTTTTGTAAATTTTTTAATTATTTTATTTTATTTTTGTTAATTTTAGTTAAAAAAAATATTCGATTTAATAATTTGTTTATTATATTATTATTTAATTATTATTATTTTTTTTATATAATGTCAATTTATAATACGGATAATAATTCACCAAAATTTATCAAAGAAAATATAATTCAAAAATATAAAATAAAAAGTTTCTATCTTGCAAAATGTGCACATGAATTAAAAAATATTTTAATATCAATAATAAGTTTTATAGAAAATTGTAATATAACATTAAATGAAAATGGAACATTTATAAATGAATTTGAAAAGGAAAAAAATATGTTAACACCAGAAAAATGTAAAAATTTTTTAAAATCTTTATGTGATCTTGGAATGAATTTAATATTTGATATAAATAGATTATCAAAAGAAGAAAATAAACCTACATTTTCAAAAGAAAAAAAAAAAGAATTTAATTTAATTGAAGCATTAAATTTCTGTCTTCAAATATTTGAATCAAGATGTTTATTTGACAAAAAAGATATTAAAATAGAAAAATCTTTTAATTTACCTTACAACAAAAAAATCCATTCAATAAATGAAATAAAATTTAAACAAGTTATTATTAATTTATTATCAAATTCATATAAATTTACAATTAAAGGTTTTATTAAATTAACAGCAGAAACATTAAATAATAAGATAAAAATAACAATTTCTGATTCAGGAGTAGGATTTTCAAATAAAGAAATGAATGAATTAAATAAACCTTTTTTAAAAATAGAAAATAATGAATATTTAAATGAAAATGGTTCTGGATTAGGTTTATATATAATTAAAGAAATATTAGAATTTTCTGGTTCAGAATTAAAATTTGAGTCAAAAAAAGGATTTGGCTCAAAATTTTGGTTTGAATTAGATGATAATAATATTATTGATCCTACTATTATTATAAATGAAAATTTTAAAAAATTAATTTCTGAAATTAATTTAGGTTATAAAGATAAAAATCAAATTTTAAGTGAAAATAATACAACACAAGTTGATTCAATTAATGAGACTTCTTCTATTAAAATTTCAAGAACTTTTAGTAAATTTCAAAAAAAAAATAATATCAAAAACAACACTTTTTTTCAAAATAAAAATATTATTAATAAAAAAACAAAAAAAAAAAATAGTACTTCATTATTTAGACATAAATTATCTTTAAATAATAATGTAATTAATTTTAATTTTACAAATAATATAAGAGCATTTACAATTTCACATGATTTTAAAACTAATGATGAAGGGATATTTAATCAAAAAAGTTTAAAAATTTTAATATGTGATGATGATAGATATACTGCATTATCAACTCGTAATTCAATAATGAAATTTTTTAAAAAAAGAATATTTAATTCAATAAATATAAATTCAAGTATTCAATTACCAGAAATTATAATTTCTCAAAATGGAATAGAATGTCTATATTTTATTTATAATAATTTTTTAAAAGATAATTTAATTAATATTTTATTTATTGATATTAATATGCCTTTTATTGATGGAATTACTACTTGTTCTATTATTAAAAATTGTATTGAATTCAGTGATATTAAAATTTATATGTTAAGTAGTGAAATTATAAATGATTTTGAATGTAAAGCGGATGGTTTTTATCAAAAACCTTTAACTTTTAATTTAATGGAAAATATTTTTCCTGAACAAAATGAGGATCATTCTTTTTATTAAAGGAATATTTGTTTTATATTCAATTTTTTTTTCTTTATTTTATTTAAATTTAAGTGAGAATAATTTTAAATGGATGAAAAATATTATTATTGGATTATATTTATTTTATGAAAAAATGGTTTTTATGACATCTAATATTTTTTTAAATATATAATTTTATGTAAAATTAATTTAATTTATGATAGTTATTTGTAAAGTAAAAATTTTGAGTTTATTATCTTATTTCTATTTTTAATATATATATTAAAAATCTTAATAACTATATAATAGATAAATAAGATTTCTGGTTTTATTTTTATTTTTTATTGATATTTTTTTATAAAAAATCTTTTTATTCAAACAAAAATTTTATTTTAAATATTAATTTTTTTTGAATTTAATTTAAAAAATGTCAAATTTAGATGAAAATTTAACAATAAATGAAGATAATGATTTAAATAATAATAAATATAATTTAGATTCATCAAAATTAATATCAGAATTTGAAAAAATAAAAGAAAAATTATCAGATTTTGAAGAAGAAAATAATAAAGATAAAATAAAAATAAAAAATTTAGAATTACAAATAAGTGAAAATCAAAAAAAATTACTCGAAAATGAAACAAAATTATATGATTATACTATAAAAAATACATTATTACTCCAAGAAAATGAAAATTTAAAATTAGAGCTAAAAAAAAATTTATTAAACTTAAATAATCCTTTTAAAATATTATTTTCTTTCGAAAAACAATTAAAAGTATCATCAGATACATCAATAACACAATTAAAACAAGAAAAAATGGAATTAAAAGAACAAAATGAAAATTTATTATTAATATTATCAGAAAAAGAAAGTGAATTATGTAATATTAAAAAATTATATGAAAACAAAATATTAGAAATGAATAATAAAATAAAAGAAAAAAATTTAAAATTATCAGAAATAAAATATGAATTAGATGAAATAAAAAGTCAATTCAAAATTAAAGAAAATGAATTAAAAAAAATAGAAGAAAATAAAAATATAATATCAGAATACAAATTTATGAAAAAAGAATATGAAGAATATAAAATAAAATCTGAAAATGAAATTTCTTATTATAAAACAGAATGGGATAAAATGATATCAAAAGATAAAATAAATAAAGAACTTCAAGAAAAATTTGCTAAAATTGAAACATCATTTAATGATTTAATTAAACAGGGAAATATTACCATAAAAGAAATAAAAGATTTAGATTTGTATATTTTAATAAATGAAAATTTAAGAGAACAAATAAAAACAACAAATGAAGAAAATGAATTAGTTAAAAAAACATATGAAGAATTAGTTGAAAAGACGAAAAAGGATTATGAAATTTTAGAAAAAAAATATTTTGATAATACAAAACATTTAAGTGATACTCAAAATAATTTAGAATTAATTCAAGAACAATTTATTTCAGGAACTGTTAAATTAAACAATGAAGTTTCAGATTTAAATTCAAAATTAGATACATTAAAAAAAGAAAAAGAAGAATTAGAAAATAAATTAAAAAATACTTTAGAACAAAATAATAAAATAGAAAATGAATTTAAATTATTACAAGAAACAATGATGAAATTAAGAGAAAAAGATGAAAATGAGATTAATTTAATATATGAGAGATATTTAGTTTTTGAAAATATGATTGAATTAGAAAAAAATGATTTAATAAATGAAAATAGAGAATTAATAAATAAAATACAAATATATGAAAAAAATTGTAGTAATTCTGAAGATATATTAAACGATGAATCAATTAATAATTTAAAAAGAGAAAATAAAAATATTAAAGATGAAAATAAATTATTACAATTTAAAATAAAGGAACAAGAATCAACGATAATAGAATTTGAAAAATTAAATGAAGAAATAAAAATTTTAAAAAATGAAAATTTAAATTTAAAAAATAACTTAAAAGATAATAATAATAATTATCAAGGTATTATTAAAGATTTAAATAATAGAATAAATCAAATTAATAATGAATTAATACAAATGAAAAATAATGAAATTGAATTAAATTCAAAGAATAATTTATCAAAAGATGAAATTACTTTAGCTTTTGATAATAAAATTAAAAGTCAAGATATTGAAAATTTAAAAAAGGAAATTGAAAATTTAAAAAAAGAAAAAAATGATATTAAAAAAAATAGTGATGAAACAATATCAAAATATACAAATGAAATATCTCAAATTAAAGGACAATTTGCAAATGATTGTTTTAATAAAGATAATGAAATTATAAAATATAAAGGATTAGCAAAAAAATATAGAGATCTTTTAGTTGAAAAAGGTATTATAAAACAAAAAAAATAAATTTAATTTTTTCTATATATAATAAAAATATTATATATTATTTAATTAGAGAATATATTTAAATTATTATTTATTAAAATATAAAAATAATTAAAAAATATATTATTATTAATATTTAAAAAAATGGAAAGAATTACTAAAATGGATTATGAAATAGATCCAAATAGTCCTTTTAATAAATTAAAAAAACTTCAGGTTTATTTAAAAGAAGAAGCTTCATTATTAGAATTATTTTATGATGAAAAAGAAGAAATATTAAAAAAAATTAACAATGATTGTTATGAATATTATAAAAATATTATTTTAATAAATGAAATATATGATAAAATGAATAACACAGATAAAAATAAATCATATGAAATTATAAAAAATACTAATATTGAATTATCACAATTATTTGAAGTAGTAAATAAATTTTTTTTTTATATTAGAAATAATTATTCTTTTATATTAAAATTAATTGACAAAATTGACAAAAAAAATTATGAAAAATTCACAAATTTTTTTTGCAATTATTTTTTTACTAATATTATTTCTTCTGATTCGTATGAAGAAAGTTTATTTGCATTAATAGTATTTTTATTAGGAAAAGAAATTAAGGAAATTAATAATACTTCTTCAGAAATTTTAAATATTGAAAATTCATTTTGTTGAAATTTATTAAAACAATTTTTAAGAAAAATTGATATTAAAATTTTAATGAAATCAATATTTATAGATTTTGAAAATATAATCAAAGAAACAAATAAAGATTATGGAATATTTGTTGGATTTGAATTTAATAAAATTAAAAATTTTATTCATTTAAATAAAATGAATAAATTAAAAAGAATTGTTAAAAATACTGATTCAAAATTATTATTATTAAATAATATTAGAAAAAGCAAATTGATTAATTATGAAAATGATTCTTTAAATAATGAAAATGAAGAAATAGAAAATTCATTTATTTATTTTTATAATAATAAAAAAAAGGATTATACTATTTTTGAAATAAATAAAGAAAATAATATAAAAGAATTTGAACAATATTTAATAAATTCAAATATATATTCATTTCCAAATTATACAAAAAAAGAAATAAATGAAGATGAAATAAATAAAAATTATCATGAAATAATAAATAAAGATTGGTTAATGTCATATGGAAAAGAAAAAACTGAAATTGAAATACAACAATATATATTTAAACAGATATTTTATATTGAAACTAATGAAAATATTTACACAAATTTAAAGTTATTTGAAGAAATTTCAAAATTGAAAGAAAAAATTGATGTTCATGATAAAATAATTCTTTTATATAAATATCAATTTGAAAAAATTAAAAATATATTTGATGCTTTATTTATTTCAATTATTAAAAATTCTCATTTAATTCCATATAATATAAAATGTATTTGTGTAATAATTGACAAATTAATATTAAAAAAAAATAAAATGATATCATTAATTGACAGAAATACTTTTTTAGGATATTTTTTTTTTAATATATTATTTTGTACAATTATTGATAATCCTAAATTTAATGGAATAAAATTAAATTTAAGTAATAAAGAAGAAGTAAATGTAATAATTACAGTTTTAAAAAAATTATCGAAAGGTTTATTTTTTAATTCATTAAAACCTAATGAATTATATTTTACATTATTTAATCATTATTTTCTAGAAATTGAACCATTTATAATAAAAATATTTGAACATTTACGTAATATTTCTCTTCCTAAATCAATAGATAAATTAATAGACAAAATAAATTTTAATGATGAGAAAAATATAAATGAATTGAATTATGATTATAATTATAATGAATATAGACATGAAGAAACAGTTGATTTTCAAAGTATTTGTTTTACTTATGATATTTTATTTTTAATATATACTATAATCAAAGAAAATGAAAATGAATTTGATATTAAAAATAATAATATAATTTCAAAATATTTTAAAAGATTAACATTTTTAGAAAAAATAATAAATAAGAAAATAGAAAATGATATTAAAAATAATAAAAAAACATTTATTTATATTATAAATCCTATTTTTGATAAAAAAATAGAAGAAATAATAAATATGAAGAAAAATAAAAAATTTAGTTTCCAAACAAATGAATCATTAACTCAATTAGTTAATGAGAAATTTATTTTAGAAAGAATAAAATATTGTATAAATATATTAGTAAAAAATTTAAATCCATTAACAAGAGAAAATTACTTTATACAAAAAGGAGAAAATGAAAAAGATTTTGCATTAGCTTTAAATAAAATATTAGATTTAGAAGGTTTTAGTGATATGTTAAAAGAACAAACAATTCCTTTAAATTGGTTTGGTTTATATTTACAATCAAATATTTCTAATATTCCAATTGAATATAAAAGACAAAAATATCTACTTTTATTAAATGAATTAATTGAGGAGACTAAAAAACATATTTTAAATTTGAAAAATAATGATTCTTTAAATTATTTATATATTAAAAGTTTGAATAGTCAAAAAAATATTTATTTTAATCAACAATATTTAGAAGAATTAAATAATGAAAAAATGTATTATAATATTTATGAATTTATAAACAATGGTATTGTAAAAGTTTATATTATTGAACATATTAAAAATAAAAATGAAATAATTCAATATGAAATTAAAAAATATGATATTAAAACTCCTTTTAAAAAATATATATGTGAAAATATAAATCAATTTATATTAATATTCCCAAATATAATAGAAACAAGGGATATAGATGATTATTTTGAATATGAAAAAAAACTAAATATTCCAAATTTATTACAAGAATATTTATTTATATTATCAGATCATCAAATGATTTATTTAAAAATTTTCAAAATCCAAATCAAAAAAAAATAATAAAGACAGAAATAACAAATTATATATATAATCGATTATATCATAAATTATATAATCCAGCACAACCATCTCAAGTAGATTTAAAAATATATCAAAGTTGTTTTATGTATGATTGGATTAAACCAGAAAATATTATTGAAAATTTTACTTCAATAAATTATAACATTTTATCTATTGCTATTTATTATATTAATAAAATAAATAATGAAAAATCACCAATTGAAAAAATAAATTGTTTAAAAAGAATTGATGAAATAATTTTAAATGTAGATATTTTATATGGATATCCTATTAATAAATTAAATATATTTTTGTATTTAATTATTAAAGCTCATCCTAATTTTTTTAATAGTGATTTAAATTATATAAATTTATATTTACCTTATGAATATAATAAAGGAAGGAATATTCAATTATTATCAATTATAAAATTTTTAATTAATAAATTGTTATCTTTTTCTTTTAATGATATTATAGGAATGACTGAAGACGAATATAATAATATAATGAATTTAAAATAAAATTTAATAATGTATTATATTTTTTTAATGTATAAAAAGTTAATAATATACATATATACTATAATATTAATAATTAAATGAAACTGTTCTATCTTTTTTTGTTATATAACTTAAATCAGTGTCTTCATTAATTGAATTTATTTTATTTTTATGTTTAGATTTAGCTTCTTTTTTTATATTTGTTGCTGTTCTCAAAGTATTAAATTTCTTAAATTCTTGTTTATTATCATCACTATTTTCATCAGGAAATAATTTATTTAAATTCATTTTATTTTTTAAACTTTTCAAAGGTTGAGATTTACTTCTTTTTGAGATTTTATTTTTTTTAATTTTAAAACTTTTATCAAGTATAATACTTTTACTTTTTATAACTTTTGTCCTTTTTTCATTTCCATTCATATCATTTAAGATATCTCTTAAACTAATAATATCAGTTGAAGAAAAAGAATTTACTTTTAAAAATTTAATTGCTTTATAAGTTGGAGAAGAAGTTTCTTTTAATATTTGTTGGGCTTTTCTATTGTTATTATTAAATTGAAATATATTAAATTGATTTATAATAATATCTTTTTTAGGTAAAAAATTTTTAATTTCTAAATTTCTTTTTCTATAAAATTGATTTATTGCACTTATAATTGCATTATGAAATAATTTATGAGAAATATTTTGATAATAGGAATAATTAATATCATTTTTAAATAAATATGAATAATAATCAAAATCAATATTAAAAAATTCATATTGAAGAGAAGAAATATCAATTTTTAAAATTGAATTATTATTATAAAAATACTTCCCATCATCAATTAATTTTTTCTTTTTATCATTATTTAATATTAAATTATTTGTTTTATTAATAATATTTAAAACAGACATTCTATTTAAAAAATTTCTCTTATCTTCACTAATATTAATTAAAGAATTCTGACTTAATTTATTTAAATTAATTTCTAAAGATTCTCTTTTAAAAGGTTTTAAATATTTAACAACTTTAGGTTGAAGTATAATAAATTCATAATAAATGAAAGTTTTAATATAAACACGATATAAAATACTAATTTGTTCTAATTGTTTATAAAAAATAGATTGTTGTACTAATTGAACATTTAATTTTGCTTTCATTTTTTCTAATATTTTCAAAGAATTTTTAATCATTTTTAAATTAGTATCAATTTTAAGTGAAGTTGCTTTAATTATTTCTTCAGGTGAATTTAAAATATCTTTTGATAATTGTCTTTTTAAAAATTCTTTTTTATTAATTTGTTCTTTTAATAATCTAGTTAATTTATTATAATCAGAATCAGAAAATCTTTCTTCAATAGTTTCTTCATACGATTTTTGTTTAACTTTAAAGGCAAGAAATAAAATTTTTTGACAAGTATCATTTAATTCTTTTCTAATTTTAATTCTATTTAAAATTAAAAAAGATTTACTTTCTTCATTAGTAAAAGTAGTAAATTCAGTTAAAGTTAAAATAGTCATAGAAGTTAATAAATTCCCAAAAAAAGCAGAAATAATAATAATCATTCTTCCAATATGAGTTTTAGGATAAAAATCTCCATATCCAACTCCAGTCATTGATAATATTACAGTCCAAAAACCATTTGTAAAAAATTCATAATCATTTTCTTTATTTTCTATTATTACTGGTCTTTCAAATATTCTTAATAATATACCAAAAAATATTATACTTGATAATTGAAGTATCATTTGAAAATAAAATGGATTTTCTTTTTGAAGTGCTTTTATTGTAAAAATTAAACCTTCTTCTGTTATTTTACTTTTGTTTATTTCATCTATTCCTGAAAATTTTTGAAATGGGTTTAATATTAATAAAAGTGATCTTAATATGAAAAATACTTTTAAAAAGTTTAAAGAATAAAAAAAAGTTTGGAAATTATAATAAACTTTTAATTTTCCATTATCTAATCTTATACATTTTTCATATCCTGGGAAAGGATGAAGTAAAATAAATATTGTTTCTATTAAGAATATTAAAAAAAATTTTGTTTGAAAAAAATGCTTTTCATAATAAATCAAATTTTCATATTTTAATTTAAATAAGTAATAATTGTAAAAAAAACAGCATATTTCCATTATACAACATATTATTAAATTAATATATCTTATTGAAGTTCCTTTATATTTAACATATTTAAATTTTGTTTTTTGAAAACAAGGATAAAATTTTTTATAATAAATAGTTTCATATTCAATTTGAGTTATAAAAACACTAATTAAACCCAATAAACCAATAATATTCGAAAAAAAAATAAATTTTTTTCTTACTTTTACCATTGGTTCATTATATAAATTTAATAATATTTTCCTAGGTTCATTATTATAAAAATTTGAAGATAAAGTATTATTTGAATAAATACTTGTTTCTAATTGAGTATTTTTATCTGTTATAATATAACCATAAGTATTTTTTATTTTTCTTTCTTCATCAGATGCTAAATCTAAACATTCTTGTACTTCTTTTATTTCTTCTGGCTCTCTTGCTTCTATTTCCATTTGAAAAACATTTGATCTTAATTTTGATAAAAGACCTTGGATGTAGTTTGACATATTATTATTTAAACATTTAAATTATTAAATTCTTATTGGAATGTTTTATATAAATTTATATTAAGTATTTGTTAATTAATAAAAATTATGAATTAAAATGAATATTATTATTTGATTATTGTTTTTAATAATATTAAACCAATTTATATTTTTTTATATTATTGAAATTATTTTGTAATATTTTTTATTGAATTTGAAAATTAGAAAAAGATTAAATTAGATAATAAAGTCAAATACTTTTTATAAATATTTAAATGCCCATATAATTATAATTTTTTAATTTTCATATTTATTTATATTTATTTTGAATTAATAAAAGATTTTTATTACAATTAATCTATTTTTAATATTAGATATTTTTTATTATATATATGATTTTATCTATAAAAAATATCTTAAATACTAAATTTCTTATTTAATATTAGCTCTAACTACATACAAATCAAATTAATTGTATAAATTATTAAAATATAATTTTTTCTACCAAAATATACTAAAAATATTATCTTATAAAAAGAATTTAATTAGATTTAATTCTCTTTTAATTCACAAGCAATAACAGTTTTTCCAGTTTTAAATTTCATATTTTTATTTATATACATTTTATGATTTATTAATAACCAAATTCCATTTGTTGATGATTTACTTTTATTATCTTCTTTAGAATAAAAACCATCATAAATATAAAATTGATTATTCATTTCATTATAAAAAAAAGTAAATTGTATTCTACTTATTCCTTCATCTCTCTTTGATAAAATAATATCACAATTTTTATTTCTTCCAATAAGAATAATAGGTTTAATTTTATAATTAAATTCTCCTTTTACTTCACCATTATATTCAATAATTACAATATTACAATCTTCTTTTATTTGAAAATTAATAAATGATTGATAATTAAAAAGAAAAATATATTTTTGTTCACTTTGAATTAAAATTTGTTTATCAATTTTAACAAAAATTCCAGAACCATTTTCATGTCCTTTAATATAATATTTTCCTTCATCATATTCAATATCAAATTGATGTGATTGAATATTATTTTCATCAAATAAATAATCAATTTCTTCTTTTTCAGAAAAATTAGAACTATCAAAAGAACTTGAATTAATATTTTTATTATTTTTTTCTATATTTCCACCAAAAGAAAAAATAGAATGTAAAATATCATCTTTTATTATTTTAATATCTTCGTTTTTTAAATTAGTTAAAGTATTTTGAAATATTGATATTTTATCATAATTTTCATTAAATTCTTTGGAAAATGTTAAAATTAATTCAATTGATGAATTTAAATATGATGATGCATTTGTTTTTATATTTATTAAATTGTTATATGATGTATTTCTTTTTTGAAAAAATAAACTTTTTGATTTATCATTTTGAATAAAATCAGAAGGAAGTTTTTGAAATAAGTTGTTATTACTTAATGTTTTTTTTGAACTTTCTGATATTATTGATTTATTTTCTTGAGTCAAATCTATACTTAATCCATTTACCTTTGTGCCAATTATGCATCCTCCCATTTTTTTTATTATTTTTATTAAGCTAAATATATTGATTATTAAATTAAAATTTAATTTAGAAATACTTAAAACATATAAATTATTAAAAAATAAAAATTATAATTAATATTATAAAATATTTTTAAATATATAGTTTTAATATATTTTTTACAAATAACTTCTAAGTTAATTATAAAAATTTATATATTTTAAAATATTGAGATGTAAAGTTAATATTAAAAAATAAATATTTATTATTAAATATGAATGAACAAGAAAATTATCAAAATAAAGAATCAAATTTAAGAAAAACATTTTCTTCAAATAAAATAAATACATCTCAAAATAATAACTCTAAAACAATAAAAGGGAATTTTAAACATAGATTAATAAAAACAAATAAAACTAATGTTAATTCTTTAATTAATTTAGAAACTTTTAATAATAAATCTCTTAAAAATACTAATTTAGCTACTTCAAATAATTTAATAAATAATAAAAATGAAAATCTATTATTATCACCTAAATTTGAAAAATTTTCCAATAGAAATAAAGAAGAAATTAAAGAACCAGAAACAGAAAAAGAAAAAAATTTAATTAATAAATATGTATTTTATTCTAAAAAAGGAGATAAAGAAAATTTTTTAATTACAATAGAACAATTAATAAATGAAAACATTAATTTAAATTATATTGATGAAAATGGTTTTTCTGCTTTACATTATGCAGTTGATGAAGGAAATTTAAAAATATGTGAAATATTAATTCAAACAAAAAAAGTTAATATTAATATTAAAAGTATAATTGATAATAAAACTCCTCTTCATATAAGTTGTAAAAATGGTTATTTTGATATTACAAAATTATTAATTCAAAATAAAGCAGATTTAAATTGTTTAGATAATGAAAAAAATAATCCATTATTATACTGTGTTAAAGGAAATTATTATGAAGTTATTAAAATGATTTTAAGTCAAAATCATGATTATAATTTAATTTTAAGTGAAAATATTTATGGAGAATCACCTTTATCAATTGCTATTAAATCTAATGAGAAAATTAATAATTTATTTAAAGAATATGAAAGTTTAATTTTATCAAAGAAAAAAATTAATCACAATCAAAATAAAAAATGTTTTACAACAAGAAATCAAAAAAATATTTTAAATAAAAATGAAAAAAATAAACATTCAAAAGGAGTTTTATATAATAATGTAAATAATAACTCATGTAATAAAAAATTAAATTCTTATATAAGTAAAAATAATTTTAATAATTCAAATAATATTTCAAAATATTCAAATCAAAATACTTCAACAATATGTGATAGTAGTAATAATAGTATTAAAAAATCAAATCATATTTCTAGTATGAGTTCTTTACCAAAAGAATCTATTAATAGAAATAAAAAACAAATAGATAAACAAAATATAATAATAAATAAAAATTTAAATAATAAAAAAAATATTCCAAATCAATTAAAAAGTTATTCTTCATTTAAAGGAATTTCTAATAGTAAAACTAGAGTTCAAAGTAATACAATTGGTACAATAAATTCTATTGCAAATACTAATAATACAAATAGTATTATAAAAAGTTCTATTTCTTCTTTAAATAAAGATTCTGTTTTTTATGATAATAAAATTAATCATAAAAAGTATTTATATAAAAAATGTCTTCATCATAAAATTAATAAATCAAATTTTAAAATTAAAAATCATTCCAAATCTCATAAAAATAATTCTAAAAAATTTATGAAAAAAGAAAAACCTAAAACAATTACTATTGAGTTAAATGAAAGTGATATAAAAAATAATAAGATTAAAAAAATTGAAATAGATTTAATTGATGATATTGAAAATAAAAATTTTGTAAAAAGTAGAAATTCTAATGTCAACAGAAAATCATAAGTTATATATTATATATTTATTATTAATCAAAATAATATTGATTATTTACCAAAAAATAATATATTAATAAAAATTTATAATTAATGTAATTGATAAAATTTTATTATGAAAAATTTTATAATAATAAAAATTGAATTTATTTTTTTAACCATTTAATGTAGAATAAAAAGAATAAATAAATTATAAATTGATTTTTATTATTTATTAATTATTATTTAATTTAGTTTTCTTTTAAAAATTCATTATAAAACTCACTTAGCAAAGATTGTTTATTATCAAATTCATTTTCTTTCTTTTCTTCATTTGGTTTTACTTCATCTTTTTTATCTTTTAAATATGCATTATAAAAATCACTTAGCAAAGATTGTTTATTATCAAATTCATTTTCTTTCTTTTCTTCATTTGGTTTTACTTCATCTTTTTTATCTTTTAAATATGCATTATAAAAATCATTTAACAAAGATTGTTTTTTATCAAATTCATTTTCTTTCTTTTCTTCATTTGGTTTTACTTCATCTTTTTTATCTTTTAAATATGCATTATAAAAATCACTTAGCAAAGATTGTTTATTATCAAATTCATTTTCTTTCTTTTCTTCATTTGG
>JAEEGL011327839.1_pt1 | contig 46189 bp, 37 predicted proteins | sample 9134231 | NCBI WGS metagenome assembly JAEEGL01 (sample SAMN16246548, study PRJNA631951) | gut metagenome | biome: gut microbiome; feature: rumen; material: fiber-attached | host: Bos | place: Iran: Karaj | collected 2018-10 | reverse complement strand
ATTGATGTAATAGAGAAGTTCCTGAGATATGTCAAAATAGATACCCAGTCGGACGACACCACCGGAACTTCACCTTCAACCATGAAACAGCACGATCTGGCAAGACTTCTTGAAGCGGAGCTTAAAGAGATAGGTGCTTCCGATGTCTTTTACGATCAGGAGCACTGCTATGTGTATGCGTCTATACCATCTAACAGTGATAACGAGGAGTCACCTGCAATCGGGTTTATTGCCCACATGGACACTTCAGACGAGGTCAGCGGCAAGGATGTAAATCCCAGGATCGTCGAAAACTATGACGGAGAGGATATCAGGCTTAGTGCCGACGGTGAGTATGTCCTTTCTTCCAGGGATTTCCCGGAGCTGAAGAACCACATCGGAGAAGATCTGATCGTAACTGACGGATCAACGCTTCTGGGAGCCGATGACAAGGCAGGTGTTGCCGAGATCATGACTATGGCTCACACACTGTTATCAAACCCTGAGATCAGGCACGGAGATATCAAGATCGCATTTACACCCGACGAGGAGATCGGAGAGGGAACAGCATTTTTTGACCTTAACAGATTCGGCGCCAGGTTCGCATATACCGTTGACGGCGGCAAGCTCGGAGAACTGGAATATGAGAACTTCAACGCTGCAGAGGGTATTATCGAGGTCAAGGGACGAAGCGTTCACCCCGGCGATGCCAAGATGAGGATGATCAATGCATCCCTTATCTGCTATGAGTTTCAATCCCTGCTTCCGGTTTTCCAGAACCCCATGTACACAGAAAAGAGAGAGGGATTTTTCCATCTGACAGAGGTTAACGGAAGAACGGACAGCGCAAGGGCATGCTATATCATCAGAGACCATGATAAGGATCTCTTTGCTCAGAAAAAGAAACTGTTCGCTGAGGCAGCCGATTTCCTGAATAAGAAATACGGAGAGGGAACCGTGACGGTTACCTTAAGGGATCAGTACCTTAACATGGTTGAGCAGATACTTCCGCATATGCACCTGGTGGACAATGCCAGGAAGGCCATGACAGAGCTTGGGATCACGCCCATTGACAATCCCATAAGAGGAGGCACGGACGGAGCAGCTCTTTCATACATGGGACTGCCTTGCCCCAATCTATGCACGGGAGGATATAATTATCACGGCAGATACGAGTATGCCTCAGTTCAGGAGATGAAAAAGGTAGTTGATCTGCTCCTTAAGATCGTAGACATTTACAAACAGAAGGATTTTTGATGAGTATAAATATATTAAACAGCAGCAGAGAAGAAGTTTCAGACGCAGAGAGCCTTTCACAGCTTGGGTTTATTGACAGCGCAAAAGAGAAGGTCAAAAAGCTCTCAGAGGAACTTGGAAGGACTCCAAGGGCCTGCGTCGTAACCTTTGGATGCCAGATGAATGCCAGGGACTCCGAGAAGCTCCTGGCAATACTTAAGCTTGCGGGATATGAGGAGTCCGAGTCTGAAGATGCGGACTTCGTTATATATAACACCTGCACGGTAAGGGATAACGCGGACCAGAGAGTCTTCGGAAGACTCGGTCAGTGCAGCAATTTCAAGAAAAAGAATCCCCACATGAAGATAGCCATATGCGGATGCATGATGCAGGAGCAGGTGGCTGTGGAGAAGATCCAAAAGAGCTACAGGTTCGTGGACCTGATCTTCGGAACCCACAATATATATAAATTCGCAGAACTTTTAAACACCTGTCTTGAATCAGACAGGATGATAATCGATATCTGGAAGGAATCCGACAAGATTGTTGAAGACCTTCCGGTAATGAGAAAATATCCCTTTAAGTCCGGCGTCAACATCATGTTTGGTTGCAATAATTTCTGCACTTATTGTATAGTTCCTTATGTAAGAGGGCGCGAAAGGAGCAGAGCTCCAAAAGATATAATCAGGGAGTGCGAGAAGCTTGCAGCTGACGGCGTCAAAGAGGTCATGCTCCTTGGCCAGAATGTCAATTCCTACGGACTGGATTTCGAAGACGGTGATCCCAGGAAGATCTCTTTTGCCCAGCTTCTTAAAATGGTAAGCGAGGTTCAGGGAATCGAGAGGGTCAGGTTTATGACTCCTCACCCCAAGGATTTTTCTGATGAACTCATAGACGTTATCGCGCAGAATAAAAAGATCGCAAGGCACATTCATATGCCGCTGCAGTCCGGCAATTCCGAGATACTAAGGCGCATGAACAGAAAGTACACCAAGGAGAGCTATCTCGAACTGGTGGACAGGATAAGGAACAGACTTCCTGATGTGGCCATAACAACTGACATAATCGTAGGATTTCCCGGCGAGACCGATGAGGCTGTGGACGACACCATAGATGTATGCAACAAGGCAGCTTTTGACAACGCCTTTACTTTTATCTATTCAAAGAGAGTCGGAACACCTGCGGCTTCCTTTGAGGACCAGGTCCCGGAGGATGTTGTTAAGAGGAATTTTGACAGGCTTTTAAAGGTCGTGCAGGAAAACGCCAAAAATCAGGCTCTTAAGCTTCAGGGGAGGAGCGAAAGAGTGCTTGTTGAAGGCGTCAATGACCATGATGAAGCTCTTTTGACAGGAAGAATGTCGAACAACACTCTGGTGCATTTTCCGGGGGACAGAGAGCTTATCGGAAGCTTTGTGAATGTAGAGCTCACAGAGTGCCATGGATTTTATTACATGGGAAGAAGATGTGAGGAGAGTCAGCAACTTACTGAAAACTGACCGGGATAAGTTTTAGAACAGGGGAGTACTTACCGTGGAAAAGGGGACGCTACTTGACAGTGTAGACATACAAAAGGTTTCTCCGATGATGCAGCACTATATCCAGACCAAGAGGGAATACAGGGACTGCATCCTTTTTTACAGACTCGGAGATTTTTACGAGATATTTTTTGACGACGCTCTTGTGACCTCCAAGGAACTTGAGCTGACCTTAACAGGAAAGGCCTGCGGGCTTGAAGAGAAGGCTCCCATGTGCGGAGTCCCTTTTCATGCTGTGGACACATACCTCAACAAACTGGTGTCCAGGGGCTTTAAGGTGGCCATCTGCGAGCAGATGGAGGATCCCAAATTCGCCAAGGGAATTGTGAAAAGAGATGTCACCAGGATCGTAACTCCCGGGACAAACCTGAACATGCAGTCTCTTGAGGAAACCAAAAACAATTACCTCATGAGCATTTTTTATGCTCCGGACAGCATAGGAATTTCGGTTGCCGATATCACTACCGGAGATTATTATCTGACCGAGGTTGCATCCCTGCGGGCGGTAATGGATGAGATAGGCAAATATTCGCCATCAGAGATCATTTGTAACAATGCGTTTGAACTCAGCGGTGCAGATCTGGACGAGATAAGGAACAGGCTGCACATCTTTATAAATCCTCTTGATCCAAGGTATTTTGATGAGGAAGCCTGCAAGAGGACTCTTATCAGGCATTTTAAGGTATCATCACTGATCGGACTTGGAATCGATGATTTTCCCAACGGTGTAGTTGCATCCGGATCCCTTCTTCAGTACCTGATAGACATGCAGAAGTCGGATATCAGCAACATAACCCACATCTACCCGTATCTGACCGACAAATACATGCTGCTTGACAGCTCCACCAGAAGGAATCTGGAACTGGTGGAGACCATGAGGGACAAACAGAAGAGAGGTACACTTCTTTGGGTCCTTGACAGGACCAGGACAGCCATGGGCGGACGTATGCTCAGAAGCTATATCGAACAGCCCCTCAAGGATAAAGATGAGATCATCATGAGGCAGAACGCCGTGGAGAAGCTGGTCACCAATGTGGTCACAAGGGAGGAGATCAGAGAGTATCTCAATCCCGTATATGACCTTGAAAGGCTTATGTCCAAGATCGTCTTCAAAACAGCAAATCCCAGAGATCTCCTGGCTTTCAGGAATTCCATCAGGATGATCCCTGCAATTATAACAGCACTTGGTGACATTGGCGGTGATCAGGGTATTGACGCTATATCTGCCGATCTTGACCCCCTGGATGACATCTTTGAGCTGATAGACAGGGCCATTGTGGAGGAACCGCCTCTGGCCATCAAGGAGAGCGGCATCATAAAGCCCGGATTTGACAAGGACATTGACCATTTCCGCGAGGCCGGCACCGATGGCAAACTGTGGCTTGCACAGCTGGAAGAAGAGGAGAAGGAAAAGACAGGCATCAAGAACCTCAGGATCAAGTACAGCAATGTCTTTGGCTATTCCTTTGAGGTCACCAATTCCTTCAAGGACAAGGTGCCTGATTATTTTGTGAGAAAACAGACTCTCACTAACTGTGAAAGATACACTACTCCCAAGCTTAAAGAGCTTGAGGATACAATACTTAACGCCCAGGACAAGCTCAACAACCTTGAGTATGAAATGTTCTGCAAGATCAGGGACTCAATAGGTCTTGAGATCGACAGGATCCAGAGAACGGCTAAAGCCATCGCCACACTGGATGTATACGCATCACTGGCTTATGTGGCTGAAAGGAATCACTATGTGAAGCCCACTCTCAACAATAACGGCGTCATCAATATCAAGAACGGACGCCACCCCGTAGTTGAGAAAATGCTGGACACATCAGATATGTTCATCTCCAACGACACATATCTCGACAATAAAAAGCACTGCATATCCATCATCACAGGGCCGAATATGGCCGGTAAGTCCACCTATATGAGACAGAGTGCTCTGATTGTCCTCATGTGCCAGATAGGCAGCTTTGTCCCCGCCGAGAAGGCCAATATCTGCGTGGTGGACAGGATATTTACAAGGGTTGGCGCATCGGATGACCTGGGCAGCGGACAGTCCACTTTCATGGTGGAGATGAACGAAGTGGCAAATATCCTCAGAAACGCCACGCCGGACTCACTGCTCATACTTGATGAGATCGGAAGGGGAACATCAACCTACGACGGATTGGCAATAGCCTGGGCTGTTACAGAGCACATAAGTAACCGCAAGATCCTTGGGGCCAAGACGCTCTTTGCCACCCACTACCACGAGCTCACAGAGCTTGAGGGCAAGATGGACAACGTCAACAACTACTGCATCGCGGTAAAGGAAAACGGCGATGACATAGTGTTCCTTCGAAAGATCGTCAAGGGCGGCGCAGACAAGAGCTACGGAATACAGGTGGCAAAGCTTGCCGGAGTGCCCGACATGGTCATAGACAGGGCAAAAGAGATAGTAGCAGAGCTCACGGAAAATGATATAACCGATAAAGTTCAGAGTATTGCGAAAGATAATAAATCCGATAAAAAGGTCAAGGTTCCACATTACGACGAGGTGGATACCAACCAGATGTCCCTGTTTGATACTGTTTCAGATGAGGACGTCCTCAAAAGACTTGAGGAGATAGATATAACCACCCTTACTCCAATGGATGCGCTCAATACTCTTTATAAACTTCAGTGTGACTTAAAGAACAGGTGGAAGAGCTGATGGCATTTATCAATGAGCTGGATAAAAATACAATAGATCAGATAGCAGCGGGCGAGGTTGTTGAAAGACCCGCCAGCGTAGTCAAGGAACTGGTGGAAAATGCCATAGATTCCGGGGCAACAGCCGTAACCGTCGAGATAAAGGGCGGCGGCATCGACATGATAAGGGTCACCGACAACGGCAGCGGCATCGAGAAGAGCCAGATCAGGAAGGCCTTTAAAAGACATGCCACCAGCAAACTAAAGAGCATAGAGGATCTCTTTTCCATACATTCCCTGGGCTTTCGGGGTGAGGCTCTCTCCAGTATCGCTTCAGTTGCACAGGTGGACATGATAACCAAGACTGAAGATGAGCTTGTCGGCACCAGATACTGCATTAATGGTGGAGAAGAGGCGGCTTTCGAGGAAATTGGTGCTCCGACAGGTACAACTCTGATAGTAAGGAACCTCTTTTACAATACTCCTGCCAGAAAGAAATTTTTGAAGACGCCCCAGACTGAAGGCAGCTACGTGGGAGATGTGATGGAGCACATGGCAATGGATAACCCCACGGTATCCTTCCATTACATCAACAATAAAGATGATAAGTTCTCAACTTCGGGAAATGGTGACCTGAAGGAGATAATATACAGGATTTACGGAAGAGATATTTCCGTGAGTCTGATCCCGATAAATATTTCTGATAACTCAATGACCCTGGAGGGGTATCTTGGTGAGCCCTCCATCAACAGGTCCAACAGGAATTTCGAGATATTCTTTGTCAACGGAAGATTCATCAAGGACAAGATCATGTCCAAGGCGCTGGAAGAGGGATACAAGCAGTATCTTATGATGCACAAGTTCCCCTTTGCCGTGCTGCACCTGAGACTTGATCCGTCAGCGGTGGATGTGAATGTTCATCCCGCCAAGATGGAAGTCAGGTTTGGCAATCAGCCGCTGCTGTATGAATTTATCAGACAGGGCGTTGAGAATACACTTAAGAGACACGAGATGATTCCCGATGCGCTGCTGGGTGATGACCTGAAAGAGGCTGAAAAAGAGCGCAAAGAAGCCCGCAAAGAGACTGTAGATGCAGCTGCCGGAAAGCAATTAAGCAGCCGGGAAGAGGCCCTGGCATCAGCGGCAATGGCTACTACCGATAAGGTTGTAAGCGATGCGCCTAAACAGTCACAGGTGATGCTGGCTCAGGATGAGCAGACAAATACACAGATGGTTCCGAATAGTACTGTGAATCAGGAATCAGCAGACACTCAGAGTACTGAGCGCAAAGAAGCACCTCAGCCCTTTGAGACCCTGCGCTTTGAGAAACATCGCATAAGCGAGGATACGCCGATATATGCCAGGGGTGTGAAGGCCGAACCGATAAAGATCGAGGACAGCAATAAATCCGCCGTCTGGACCAGGATCTTTGGCGACTACGACGGATCAAATGCCGATAAGAACGAGCGCCAGTCACCGATAATTAAATCCGAGGATGCTGTCGTCGTTGAGAAAGTAAGCCAGCTGAATCTCTTTGATGAGAAGGTGCTGACCAAAGACAATGTCAGGGAATATGAAATCCTGGGACAGATCTTTGGAACCTACTGGATCATCGCCTTCAAGGACAAGATTTTCCTGGTGGATCAGCATGCGGCCCACGAAAAAGTAAACTACGAGCGCATGATGGCCAGATATAAATCCGGTGAGATGCTCTCGCAAATGGTGAACCCTCCGGTTATCGTGGCACTGACCAGCGCAGAGGAAGAATTGTTTTTACAGTACAGGCAGTACTTTGAGAAACTGGGCTTCAATATTGAGAATTTCGGTGGCAGGGAATATGCCATGAGAGCGATTCCCATTGACCTTTTTGGATGCGCCAACGAAAAGGAAATGTTCATTCAGATCCTGGACGAGATGTCACACGAGACAAATCTTGACAGAACTCCCGATGTGATTAATTATAAGATAGCCAGCATGGCTTGTAAGGCATCGGTGAAGGGCAATACAAAGATGAGCTTTCAGGAGATGTCAGCTCTTCTGGATGAGCTTCTGACCCTTGAAAATCCCTATAACTGTCCTCATGGAAGACCCACCATCATCTCCATGAGCAAATATGAGATTGACAGGAAATTTAAGAGAGTAGTCGACTAAATGGAAAAACAGAAACTGGTAGTCATCACAGGACCCACTGCAGTGGGCAAGACCAAGCTTTCAATTGAATTTGCAAAAAGGACTGGCGGAGAGATCATCTCCGCTGATTCTATGCAGGTCTATAAATACATGGATATCGGCACGGACAAGATAAAGCCCGAAGCCATGCAGGGGGTTCCCCATCATCTCATAGACATCATCGATCCCAAGGAAGATTTTAATGTTTTCATATTTCAGAAGCTCGTGAAGGATGCGATAAAAGATGTTGCTTCCCGCGGTCATCTTCCCATTATCGTAGGAGGGACCGGATTTTATATTCAGGCGGTCCTCTATGACATAGATTTTACTGAGACTGATGAGGACATGACTCTCAGAAGGCAGCTCGAGGAGAGAGCCCGGACTGAAGGAGTACATGTGCTTCATCAGGAGCTTGCCCAGGTGGACCCGGAATCGGCAAGGATCATACATGAGAATAATTCCAAGAGAGTGATCAGGGCCCTGGAGTATTATAAAAAGACAGGAAGACCCATATCAGAGCACAACAGTGAGCAAAGAAGTGCAGAATCTCCTTATGATTCCCGCTATTTTGTCCTTAATGACAAGAGGGAGAACCTCTATGAGAGGATCGACAAGAGGGTAGATGAGATGATAGAGGAAGGACTTGAAGAGGAGGTCAGATCTCTTTTGCCATTAAACATTCCCAGGACTGCCACATCCATGCAGGGTCTTGGATACCGCGAGATGCTGGGCTATATTGACGGTGAATATGATCTGGAACGTGCTGTTTATCTTATAAAGCGCAATACAAGACATTTTGCCAAGAGGCAGCTCACCTGGTTTCGCAGGGAGAGGAATGTCATCTGGATCGACAAGGACAGATTTGATTACGACAACGAACTAATACTGAAAGAGATGTTAAAATACTATGAACACTAAGATTTATGAAGAACTGGGGATATCCGGACAGGTCTATGAATTTGGACAGGAAATCCTTTCAGGTCTTGAAGAGAGATTTAAGAAAATAGATGAAAACGCTGAGTACAACCAGCTGAAGGTCCTGAAAGCCATGCAGGAAAACAAGGTTTCCGAGAGCTGTCTTCTGGGGACCACAGGCTATGGCTACAACGACATGGGAAGAGAGAAGCTGGAGGCGGTATACGCCTCTGTTTTCCACACAGAGGATGCTCTGGTAAGACCGCAGATAACCTGTGGAACCCACGCCCTGGCGCTGGCGCTTATGAGTAATCTAAGGCCCGGCGACATGCTCTTTTCCCCTGTGGGCAAGCCCTATGACACACTGGAGGAAGTGATTGGGATTAGGCCGTCCAAGGGTTCCCTTGCAGAATACGGCATAACTTATTCGCAGGTCGATCTTTTGCCTGACGGCGGCTTTGACTATGATGGAATTAAAAAGACTCTTTTGGAAAATGACAATATAAAGCTTGCGACGATACAGAGATCCAAGGGATATCAGACGAGGCCTACACTGTCTGTTGAGAGGATCGGCGAGCTGATTAAATTCATAAAAGACATAAAGCCTGATATCATCTGTATGGTGGACAACTGCTACGGAGAATTTGTCGAGACCTGCGAGCCTACGGATGTGGGTGCGGATATGGTTGTGGGATCGCTTATCAAAAACCCCGGCGGCGGACTTGCACCTATAGGCGGCTACATTGCCGGAAAGAAGGAATGTGTTGAAAATGCTGCCTACAGACTGACATCCCCGGGGCTTGGAAAAGAAGTCGGTGCTTCACTTGGGATACTGCCGCAGTTCTATCAGGGCTTTTTCCTGGCACCCACTGTGACGGCATCTGCACTTAAAGGAGCCATATTTGCCGCCAATATCTACGAGAAACTGGGATTTAGTGTGATTCCTGACGGAACCGAGGAAAGACATGATATAATACAGGCCGTTACTTTTGGAAAGCCGGAAGGAGTCATCGCATTCTGTGAGGGAGTACAGGAGGCTGCGCCGGTGGACAGCTTTGTGTCACCTGAGCCCTGGGATATGCCGGGGTATGATGCTCAGGTCATAATGGCTGCCGGAGCCTTTGTTTCAGGTTCTTCAATAGAGCTTTCGGCTGATGGCCCCATCAAGGAGCCCTATGCCGTGTATTTTCAGGGAGGCCTCACCTGGCCCCATGCCAAGCTGGGTATATTAAAGACATTACAAAAGCTTGTAGACAAAGGCCTCGTTGTGTTAAAATGATATGATGATTATTACTTTCGCAAACCATGTGAATCAGGAGGGTATTTAAGTTGGCAAACGTATTCGGAATCGATCTTGGAACCAGCAATATTAAGATATATAACAGAGATGAGGATTCTCTCACAGTTGAAAAGAACATGATCGCCATAGAGAACAAGACCCATGTCTTTGCCTATGGCAATTCTGCCTATGAGATGTATGAAAAGGCTCCTGATAAGATCCAGATTTCATATCCGCTTAACAGCGGTGTTATAGCAGATATTGAGCATATGGAAACACTGGTCAAGCTCTTTATCACAGACCAGATGAAGGGTTCTGTCAAGCCCTGCGAAGTCTATATTGCAGTGCCCAAGGATGTAACAGAAGTGGAGAGAAGAGCTTTCCATGATCTTATAAATGATGCAGGCATCAAGGCCAAGAAGATAATGATGGTCAAAAAGCCTCTTGCAGACGGCCTTGGAATGAACGTGGACGTTATGAATTCCCAGGGTGTTCTTGTTGTAAACGTCGGCTACGATACCACAGAGATCTCAATCCTTTCCCTGAGGGGCATAGTTGTCAGCAAGCTTATCAAGGTTGGCGGCAAGAAGTTTGACGAGTCCATAAGGAACGTGATCCGTAAGGAATTCGGCCTTCTTATCGGTGAGAAGACAGCCGAGAGCGTTAAAATCTCCCTCAAGGACCTGGAGAAAGAGGGCAAGGATGCGGTTGTATACGGAAGAGACATCGTGACAGGACTTCCTGTTGAGAGACAGATCCCTACAGACCTCATCAACACCTCACTTGTTGAGAACTTTGACGTAATCCTGGACAACATCAAGGCTGCCCTTGAGAAGACTCCTCCGGAGCTGGCTGCAGATATTTTCAAAAACGGTCTCTACCTTACAGGCGGTGCATCACAGGTATGTCACCTGGCACAGCGTCTGTCCAACGGTGTGGGCCTCAATGTAAATATCGCAGAAAATCCTATCGGTTCCGGCGCCATAGGTCTTTCAAAGATCATCAAAGAAGATCAGTATAAGGCTCTTGCATATGGAATTGAAGAGGATAGATAAATGAGTCCCGTTATAAGAAGAAGAGGAGATGAATTTACCCTTCCGAGTAAATATCTCCTCTTTATTTTAACAGTCATATGTGTGGCGAGCATTGTCATAACATTCAATACGAACCTGTTTACCGGGCCACTGAACTCTGTCACAGGTATTTTTGTCATACCTTTTCAAAAGGGTATCACAACTGTAGGAACGTTCTTAAAGGACACAACAGACAGGCTTTCATCTATAACCCAGCTTCTTGAAGAGAATGAGAGGCTCACAGAGGAAATAGCCCGCCTTACAACAGAGAATACAAACCTTGAGCAGGAGAAGTACGAGCTTACGGAACTTCGCAATCTCTACAAGCTGGACGCCCAGTATGAAGAGTATGAAAAGACCGGAGCCAGGATAATAGCCAAGGATGCAGGCAACTGGTATCACTCTTTTGTAATTGACAAGGGATCCGATGACGGAGTATCGATTGATATGAATGTTATAGCGGGTGGAGGACTGGTTGGCAGAGTCATTGATGTAGGACCCGACTGGGCCAAGGTTCAGTCCATAATTGCTGATAATGCAGCTGTCAGCGGAATGGTTCTTTCATCATCCGAAAATCTCATTGTCTCGGGAGACTTAGAGCTCTACAGGCAGGGGTTTGTTAGCTTCTCAAAGCTTGTGGATGAGGCTGACAAGGTGAGCATCGGCGATAAGGTCGTCACCTCCAACATAAGCGATAAATATCTGCCGGGCATACTCATAGGATATATCTCAACGATAGACGCGGATTCAAATAATCTGACCAAGTCGGGCAGGATAACACCGGCCGTGGATTTTGAGCACATGAATGAGGTGCTGGTGCTCATGAAGGTTAAGAAGACCGTTGGAGAAGAGTACTAAAGAATGAATTTCAGACGATTGATATTTAACTGTATATTTGTTGTGCTGTCTTTTATATTGCAGACCACTATATTCAGGGTTATTGATCTTGGAGGCGTTACTCCGAATCTCCTTCTGATATTTACCACATCAACTGCATTTATAAAGGGAGATAAGCCGGGGCTGCTGGTAGGATTTTTCAGCGGCCTTTTGGTTGATGTCTTTTTTGGGACTTATATAGGTTTTTATGCCATGATCTACATGTATCTGGGATTCATCGTGGGCAAGCTCCATGAAGTGTTTTTTACCCAGAACATTGCCATCCCGATCATTTTTATCAGCATTTCTGATTTCATCTTTGGATTTATATGCTATGTCCTGATGTTTCTTTTCAGGACCAGGTTTAATATCGGCTATTATATGACGGCTGTTATTATTCCGGAGCTGGTTTACACAGCGCTTGTGTCTATCTTTTATTACCCATTGATACTGGGGATAAATAATTCGATAGATGAGAGAGAGCAAAGGAGCGCCAAGAAGTTTGTTTGATTCGGTAAAAGAGAACATTATTAAGTTCATAACATCCAGAGCTGTGGTTGTAAGTGCAGTGCTGGTGGCTCTTGCCTGTGTCCTTGTATACAGGCTTTTTTCGCTGCAGGTAATTAATGGTGAGTATTACCTGGATACATTTAAATTAAAGATTAAAAAGGAAAAGACAATTCCGGCTGCCAGAGGAAACATATACGACAGAAACGGAAACCTACTTGCCTACAATGAACTGGCCAATTCAGTTACCATCGAAGACGTGTACAAATCCGGGTCCGGCAAGAACAAGGCCATCAATGAGACCCTGAATACACTTATCAATATCATTGAAAAGAACGGCGACCATATCGACCAGGATTTCCCTGTGATAATAAATGACAGGCGCAATTTTGAGTTTACCCTGGAGGGCAATCAGCTCCTTCGTTTCCTGGCAGATGTCTATGGACACAGCTCCATAAACGAGCTCAAGTACGAGGAGAAGACCAAGACTGCAGCAGGCGTTGTGGATGATATGTGCAAGACCTTCAGGATTGGCGATTATGAGGATCCTGATGACTCATCAACATTTGTGCCGATGAAAGGGTACACCAAGAACCGTGCCCTCAAGATACTCAACATCAGATACAACATGAGCAAAAACAGCTATCAGAAGTATATCGATACAACTGTTGCAACTGATGTCAGTGACAAGACCGTGGCGGATGTAATGGAAAACGCAACGCTGCTCGAAGGCGTATCAATTGAGGAGAACACTGCCAGAAAATATGTTGATTCCAAGTATTTTTCGCATCTTCTCGGCTACACGGGTAAGATCTCAGAGGATGAACTGGCACAGATGCTTGCTGACGGTAAGGATTACGGCCTGAACGACACAGTGGGCAAGTCCGGCATCGAGCAGGCCATGGAGGATGTGCTGCAGGGAACTAAGGGATCGGAGACTGTTTACGTCGACAATACCGGACAGGTTATCGAGACCAGCAATTATGTGGACTCTGTTGCAGGCAATGATGTATATCTGACTGTGGACAAAGACCTTACAGAAGCCTGCTACAACATAATTGAGCAGTCTCTGGCGGGAATACTTGTTTCCAAGATCCAGAACGTCAAGAATTACACGTTTTCTTCCACATCAAGTTCCAGCAATATCGTTATACCCATTTATGACGTTTATTACTCGATATTTGACAATGCGGTTGTGGATATAAATCATTTTTCATCATCCTCAGCCAAGGAGAATGAAAAGGCTGTCTACGAGCAGTATGTCAATAAAAACAGCAGCGTGCTGGCTGAACTCAAGGCAGAGCTTACTGAGAAGATGACGCCTTATGAGAGCCTCACCAAGGAATATCAGTGGTATATGAGCCATATCGCTGCAATGCTGTATGCTGACGGAGTTATCAATTCATCACTGGTGGACAGGGAAGACTCTGTATATCTGGCCTGGACCAAAGATGAGACGATCTCACTGGCAGAGTACCTGAAATACACCATAGCAATGAACTGGATCGATGTGTCCAAGCTTGAGATAGAGAATCAGTATGCTGATTCCGAGGAAATCTTCGGACAGATCGTAAGTTACATTGAGAACAGTCTTTCCACTGATTTTGATTTCCAGACAAGGCTCTACAAATATCTTTTGCTGGATGACTATATAACAGGCAACCAGGTCTGTGAGATCCTGCTGGAGCAGAAGATCGTGGAACTGGATGAAGAAGAGAAGAACCTCTGGGACAGAGGCGGAGAAACAGCCTTTGCCTTTATGATAAACAGAGTGGCAAACCTGGATATAACGCCTGCTCAGATGGCCCTGGATCCCTGCACCGGATCCATGGTGGTGACGGATGTCAATTCCGGAGATGTACTTGCCCTTGTATCATATCCGGGATATGAGAACAACCTGATGGCCAATGGCGTTGATGCAGCTTATTACGCCAAGCTTCGGGCAGATAATTCGAATCCGCTCTATAACTACGCCACTCAACAGAAGACTGCTCCGGGATCAACCTTCAAGATGGTTTCGGCAACAGCAGGTCTCAATGAGGGAGTCATAACAACAGACTCTGTTATTTACTGCGGAGGACGATTTGATAAGTTTGACCCCGGCCCAAGGTGCTGGATCTATCCGAGAGGACATGGCGGTCTTAATGTCACCGGCGGCATCAGAAATTCATGTAACGTGTTCTTCTATGAGGTCGGATACAGACTGGGGCTTGTGGGAAACAATTATTCTCCCGAAACAGGTCTTCAGAAGCTGGCAAGATATGCTGATCTCTACGGCCTCACAGAGAAGTCCGGCATTGAGATAGCTGAGTCTGAGCCGCAGGTATCGGATCAGGACGCTGTAAGATCTGCGATCGGCCAGGGTACGCACTCCTATACAACCGTAGGTCTTGCGAGATATGTGACCACTGTGGCCAACAGCGGAACCTGCTATCAGCTGTCTCTGATCGACAAGACCACAGACTCAAATGGGAACCTTCTGGAGGATTACAGTGCCAAAATAAGGAATCGTGTTGATATGCCGCTGGCTTACTGGAATGCCATCCACACCGGAATGAGACAGGTGGTTGAAGATAAGCCGTATTACAGCAACTTAGGCGTGGCTGTGGCAGGTAAGACCGGTACGGCACAGGAATCTGCCAACAGACCAAACCATTCACTTTTTGTCTGCTATGCGCCCTATGAGATGCCTGAGATAGCAATAGCCACCAGAATTGCCTACGGATACACATCCAGCTATGCTGCCCAGATCACCAAGGAGGCTCTCACCTATTACTTTGAGCTTCGTGATGAGGACGATATCATCTCCGGAACAGCCCAGACGCTGCAGGATGGCGCAACCAACGCCGATTGAGGATTTACATGGAATATTTTAAGAAATACAAGATAATAGATTATGATTTTGCGCTGATGGCCATGGTGATATCACTGACCGGTATCGGCATCATGGCCATCAGTTCTGCAGATCCGGCATCTCAGAAAAAGCAGATAGCCGGCATGGCCATCGGTATTTTTGCCATGATATTCATATCTCTTCTTGACTATCAGAAACTGATAAAACTGTATATACTGGCATACATTATAAACATAGTCCTTCTGGGACTTGTTCTTTCTCCCCTGGGCAGTTCTACAAATGGTGCCCAGAGGTGGATAAACCTCTTTGGCATTACGTTTCAGCCCTCTGAAGCTGCCAAGATTTTATTGATTTTATTTTATGCTCAGTTTATTATGAAATATAAGGAAAAAGTCAAGAATCTGGGGTTTATTATAATATGCCTCATTTTTCTTTCAGTTCCTCTTGGACTTATCGCCATGCAGCCGGATCTGTCCACCTGTATCATGGTAATGCTGATATTTGCAACTATCATCTATGTGGCAGGTATCGACTGGAGGATTGTGGCTGCGGTTCTGGGAGTATCAATTCCGGCAGCTCTGTTTATCATCTACAGCGCCAGCCAGGGAGAGAGCAGCATCCTTCATGATTACCAGCAAAGGAGAATCCTCGCCTGGCTTCATCCTGAAGATTTTGCCAATTCAGATGCCTACCAGACCCTTAATTCCATGATGGCCATCGGATCAGGCCAGCTCTACGGAAAGGGATACAACACCAATGAGATAAGTTCGGTTTTAAATGGCGGCTTCATTTCCGAATCACAGACAGACTTTATCTTTACTGTAATTGGTGAGGAATTCGGCTTTGTTGGCGCATGTATTGTGGTGGCACTTATCATGCTCATCGCGATCAGATGCTTTATGATATCCATCAGAGCAAGGAATAAAGCGGGAGAGGTCATAGCCTGTGGAGTAGGAGCCTGGATAGGTTTTCAGGGGTTCCTCAACATGGGAGTTGCAACCGGAGTAATGCCTAATACCGGAATTCCGCTTCCTTTTGTCAGCTATGGTCTGACATCTCTAATATCGATATATGCTGCTATCGGCTTTGTGCTTAATGTGAGGCTGCAGAGCGGCAGATAGAATACGGGGGCAATCACTTATGAACATCGCACTTATAGCTCATGACGCAAAAAAAAGACTGATGCAGAACTTCTGTATAGCTTATAGGGGAATCCTGAGCAAAAACGATCTATACGCCACAGGAACCACGGGAAGACTTGTGGAGGAAGTTACGAACCTTACTGTTCATAAATACCTGGCAGGTCATCTGGGAGGTTCACAGCAGCTTGGGGCTGCCATCGAGCACAATGAGATCGATCTCGTGATCTTTTTGAGGGATCCGCTTACAGTCAAGTCGCATGAGCCTGACATCTATAATGTCATGACTCTGTGTGACATGCACAACATACCGGTAGCAACAAATCTTGCATCTGCAGAGCTTCTTATCAAATCACTTGACAGGGGAGATCTTGAGTGGCGTGAAATGTACAAATAAACTGCTTTTGACCTTTGCCTCAGTTCTTCTTTCGATCTGCGTTACCGGATGTTCAGGCAGGTCTTTCTCAGCTAAATATTCAGTCAGTTCATCATCAGATGTAGACCGGGAGGAGTATATCTATCCTACATTTGCCTCAGAACTCTGCGTTGTGAATTCCGATATAATGGATTCTGACATTTCGCTGACGGAGGAGGTGAGCGCAGGTCTGTTTGACCTTGGCAAAAAAGAGACTCTCTATGCCAAAAATGTCAATCTCAGGGTTCATCCCGCAAGCCTTACCAAGGTTATGACCGCATACGTGGCTCTTAAGTACGGAAGTCTCGACCAGGTTCTGGTGGCGGGCCCTGATGTTTATGTGACAGAGAGCGGAGCACAGAAGATCAATCTCAAAGAAGGGGACAGGATGACCCTTGATCAGGCACTGCGTATCCTTCTCATCTATTCAGCAAACGATGTAGCCAATCTGATAGCGTCCAATATTTCTGACGGAGATACTGATTTCATCACACTTATGAACAAAGAGGCTCTCAGTATAGGTGCCACCAACTCACATTTTGTCAATGCCAACGGACTTACGGCAGATGAGCACTATGTTACAGCTTATGACATGTATCTGATCTTTAATGCTGCTATGCAGTATGACACCTTTACCGAGATAATCAATATGACGGATTTTACCACAAGTTATCTCGATGCATCAGGCTCAAGCAAGGAACTATCAGTTACTACCACCAATGCCTACCTTCGGGGCGACAGGGAGATGCCTGTAGGCGTAACTGTCATAGGAGGCAAGACAGGTACAACAAAAGCAGCAGGGCACTGTCTGATACTTCTGGCAAGAGACAGGTCAGGAAATCCGTATATTTCGGTGGTAATGAGGGACCTTGAAGGAGGCCTGCTATATGATGATATGTCGACTCTGCTCAATGAAATCATCAATTAAGGTTGTCTTTTAATGCCTAATAACTTATAATTGATTTATAAAATTTTTTACTTGCAGGAGGGTATGCCCATGGTTCAGTTAATTGTTGGGAAAAAGGGAAAAGGAAAGACTAAATGCCTGTTGGACAAGGTTAACACCGAGGTTAAGAACGTTCTTGGAAGTGTTGTATTTCTGGACAAGAACACCAAGCACATGTATGAGCTTAACAATAAGATCCGTCTGATAGTGGTTTCTGATTTTATGATCACAAATCCTGATGAGTTCCTTGGATTTGTAAGCGGAATAATTTCTCAGGATCATGATCTTCAGCAGATGTACTTTGACAGTTTTCTGAACATTTCCTGCCTTGAGGGTACAGATATAACAGAAACAATTGAAAAACTTGAAAAGATCAGCGACAAGTTCGGAGTAGAGTTTGTTCTGAGCGTTTCTCTCGATGAGGCGGAACTTCCGGAATCGATTAAATCAAAAGTTATCATTTCACTCTGATAATTATATAAGAAATCCTATAAGCCGCGGGACTTCCGCGGCTTATATTTAAGGAATCGTTAAAATGCAGCAACCCGGAAGAAAATCCAATATCACCAAATATCCCAGGAATCTCAATAATATAAACATTGGAATGGTATTTTTTGCCGTTATGGCAATCTATATCATTATTAGTGTTGTTACTTATCTGAGAAAGGATCATATTGTCGGCTATCAGGTTATGTCCGGGTCTCTTTCTACCAACAATATCTATGACGCGGTGGCAGTGAGACAGGAAAAGATCATAAACAGTGAAACAGCAGGATATGTGAATTATTTTGCAACTGAAGGCGGGAGAGTGGGTGTCGGAAACCTCGTCTATACCGTGGATGAATCAGGACAGCTCCTGGAGTACTTAAAGTCCCAGGGCTCGGAAGATGCCTCCCTTAGTGATGAGGACCTCTCAGAACTCAGGACTCAGATCGTTAACTTTGACTCGTCCTTTGACGAACACGAATTTCATACTGTCTATGACTTTAAGATAAGTCTTGACGGTACCGTCCAGAAGCTCTCCAACAACAGCATTCTGTCCAATATTCAGTCACTTAATGAGAACAGTGGGACACTATCATCGATCCGATATGTTAACGCCCCTGATACCGGGATAATAATTTATTCGATAGACGGTTATGAGGACCTGACTCTCGACCAGATGACAGGAGCTGTATTTGACCAGACCACTTATAAAAAGAATCAGCTTATAAACAACAACCTGGTTAAGATCGGAGATCCTGTTTACAAGATATGCACCAGCGAGGAGTGGTCCGTGATCATCAGAGAGGACGACGCCGAGAAGTTAAAGCAACTTGAAGAACTGGGATATGTCAAGGTCCGTTTCATCAAGAACCAGGATGAATCATGGGGCAAGGTCAGCACCTATACCAATGACCAGAACGAAAGCTTTGTGGCCCTGACTTTTACCAATTCCATGATAACCTTCTGCAGGGACAGATTCCTGAACATAGAGCTTATCACTGAGGATGATTCAGGCCTGAAAATTCCGAATTCATCCATTGTGAACAAGGAATTCTACATTGTGCCCAAGGACTATGTCATCAAGAATAACGACGGCTCCACAGGAGTTCTCAGGGTGAAATATGATGAGCAGGGAAATGAGACCTCTGAGATCGTAAATGTTACCATCTATAACGAGACTGAGACTGAATATTATCTGGACACCGCATACTTCAGATCAGGTGACACGCTTATCATGACTGACTCAAATCAGAGATTTACTGTCAGTAAGACCGAATCACTTATCGGAGTTTACAATATCAACAAGGGATATGCGGATTTCAGACAGATCAGTATACTTTATCAGAATGATGAATACTCAATCGTTAAGTCGAATACAACTTACGGACTTAACGTTTATGACTACATTGTCCTTGATTCGTCAACAGTTGACATCAGTGACATATAATTTTCCAAAATTGCAGGATATGATGAAACTGCGCATATGACATGGAGAAAAAATTGACATATTGTGCAGAATTCGATAAAATGAATGTGGTTTTTTGGGAGTAAAAGTGTGAGGAGTTTACAGCTATGAGTGTTATGGATAAGTTTTTAAAGGTGCTTCAGATCAATGGGGACGAGGAGGACGCCGGATACTACTACGATGACGGCGATGACAGCACATCCTCCAAGGTTGAGTCTATAAACAATCAGGCGCCTATCGGCAAGGACGAGCCTGCAATCGATGCATCTGAGGAGAAGGCCAAGAAGCCCGTACAAAGGGTGGCTCCTGCCAGAAAGAGATCTCTATCAGCTTCAGGCATGGAGGTTTGCGTGATCAAACCCACTTCAGTAGAGGATGCCAGGGAGATCACAGAGACACTGCTGGCCAACAGGACTGTAGTGCTGAATCTTGAGGGACTTGATGTAGATATAGCCCAGAGGATCATTGATTTTACTTCCGGATCCTGCTTCGCAATTTCAGGCAATCTGCAGAAGATTTCCAGGTATATATTCATTATTACTCCGGCTTCTGTGGATATTTCAGGTGACTTCCAGAATATTCTCTCCGGTACCTTCGGCGGAGGTATTGCTGAAGGACCTCAGCAGATCGACTAAATAATAAGGCTGTTGACATGTGACTTACAGTCAACAGCCTTTAATTTTGCTGTAATTAATTCAATACTACAAAAGGGCTTTTAAAATGGAAAACAAAATTACTGTAAATTATGAAAACAAGCCATGCTATGACATACTGATAACAGACAGTTTTGATCAGATCTCAGGTGTTGTAAAGGAGCTGGGATTTGAGAATAGGAAGATTGCAATTGTTACTGATACCAACGTGGAGAAGATTTACGCCGGTGAGATCTCAGGAGCGCTGGAAGATGTAAGCGGAAAGGTATTTGTATACAGTATTCCGGCGGGGGAAAGCAATAAAAATCTGGATGAGATCAGAAAGATCTATGAGTTTCTGGCAGAGAGACACTTTGACAGACATGATCTTCTGATTGCTCTAGGCGGCGGTGTTGTTGGAGATATGTGCGGTTTTGCTGCAGCGACGTATCTAAGAGGTATTAAGTTTATGCAGGTACCGACGACACTGCTTTCACAGACTGACAGCAGCATAGGCGGCAAGACGGGAGTCGACCTTGACGGTGTCAAGAATATGGTTGGAGCATTTTATATGCCCGCATTTGTTTATATCAATACCAAAACTCTGGATTCACTTGATGAGAGACAGTATTTCTCAGGCTTTGCAGAGGTCATGAAACACGGCCTTATCAAGGATCAGGATTTTTATACCTGGCTCATTGAGAACATGTATGAGATATGTGACAGGGAAAGCGATGTTGTAAATGAGATGGTCACCAGAAGCCTTGGTGTTAAAAAGGCAGTTGTCGAGAAGGATCCAAAAGAGAAGGGTGACAGGGCTCTTTTGAACTTTGGACATACAATAGGACATGCTATTGAAAAACACATGGATTTCAAAATGCTTCACGGAGAATGTGTAGCTCTGGGATGTGTAGCAGCAGCTTTCATTTCATGGAAGAGAGGGCTGCTCTCCATGGAGGAGTACTATGAGATCAGGGACATGTTTGTTCCCTTCAATCTCCCCATATCAATTGAGGATGTGGACAAAGAGGCTGTTCTTGAACTGACTAAATCTGACAAAAAGGCTGACTCCGACAAGATCAGATTTATCCTTCTTAAGAAGATCGGAAAAGCATTTATAGATGATACAGTGACAAGAGATGAGATGTCAGCAGCTCTTGATGAGATTATCTATATAGAAAATAACGACTGATTATTAGAGAATGTTTTGGTGAAACGCGATGAATTCAAATCTGTCCAAAAGGAAAAAGATATTTCTGATCGTTGATGTGGCAATGATCGCATTACTGGTGGCTCTGGACCAGTTTACCAAGTACCTGGCAGTAGAATATCTGCAGGACAAGCCCCCGGTAAAAATAATAGATGGTGTTCTTGAGCTTAATTTCCTGAAGAACAGCGGAGCAGCATTTGGATTGCTCCAGAATCAAAAGGTCTTTTTTATACTTGTAGCCACTCTGATCCTGCTTATAATTGCATATGTTCTTTTCAGAATGCCTGACGACAAAAAGTACAACATAATGCATGTTCTGCTTGTCATGATAGCAAGTGGTGCAGCGGGAAATATGATAGACAGGGTACGTCAGGACTACGTAGTTGATTTTATATACTTCGTTCTCATAAATTTCCCCATATTCAATGTGGCGGATATTTATGTTACGGTTTCGACATTTCTCTTTGTAATCTTTTTCCTTTTCTATTACAAGGAGGATGACTTTGCCTTTTTGAACTTCAGACAGGAAAAGAAATACAGGGAAATGAAATGAATCAGAGTGATAACGGCTGTTTTGAGTACTGTGTTACCGATGAGTACGAGGGCCTTCGGATAGACAAGCTCATAAGTGAACTGATAGATTCGCTGTCAAGGACTTATATAAAAAAGCTCATCGATGACAAAAAGGTCTTTTGCAATGATAAAAACGTAAAGGCCAGCTTTATCGTCTCCGAAGGGGACAGGATAAAAATGGAGATACCGCCGGTGCAGGTTCCCGAAATCCTCCCGGAAGATATACCGCTTGATATTCTCTACGAAGACAAAGATGTGATAGTGGTCAATAAGCCAAAGAATATGGTGGTCCATCCTGCGGCGGGACATTATAACGGGACACTGGTAAATGCAGTCATGTATCACTGCAAAGATAATCTATCCGGAATAAACGGCCAGATGCGCCCGGGAATTGTTCACAGAATTGATAAAGACACCACGGGTTCCGTGATCATCTGTAAAAACGACAATTCACATCAGAAGATCGCTGAGCAGCTAAAAGAGCATTCTATAACAAGGGTTTATCATGCTATATGTTACGGGATCATCAATGAGGATGAGGGAGATATCGATGCGCCTATCGGAAGGAGCCCTGTCGACCGCAAAAAAATGGCTGTCGTAAAGAGCGGCGGAAAGAATGCCTTCACCCATTATAAGGTTCTTCAAAGATTCTATGAGGATGGCTTTACCTATATAGAATGCAGATTAAAGACAGGCAGGACTCATCAGATAAGAGTACATATGGCACATATAGGACATCCTCTCCTTGGGGATGAGACCTATGCGGGTGGAAGAAAGAGCAGATTTAATACAGACGGACAGTGCCTGCATGCCAAGACACTGGGATTTATACACCCTGACAGCGGTGAATATGTAGAGATCGACGCTCCGCTGCCAAATTATTTTTCGCATTTGCTTGCAGTACTTAAATAGTATAAAATAAATGTATAAACATTAACTATTAATCAAAGGGGTGATACATATGAATACGATCATCACTATAGGAAGACAGTTTGGTTCAGGCGGAAGAGAGATTGGAGAGAGACTTGCACAGCACTATGGCATCAGGTGCTATGACAAGGAGCTTTTGTCAAGGGCCGCCAAGGAGAGCGGCTTCTGTGAAGAAATGATCCAGAATCATGATGAGAGACCTACAAATTCATTTCTCTACAATCTTGTGATGGATACTTATTCATTTGGCTATAATGCATCTAGTTTTGTGGATATGCCCATAAGTCACAAGGTGTTCCTGGCACAGTTTGACACGATCAAGAAAATTGCAGATGAGGGTCCCTGTGTTATTGTCGGCAGATGCGCGGATTATGCACTGGCTGAATATGATAATGTCATAAACATTTTTATTCAGTCTGATGAGGAATCTAAAATAAAGCGCATCAAGTCAAGGTTTGAGGACGTCAATACCGATGACAAGGCCCGTGACATGATGAACAAGAAGGACAAACAGCGCCAGAGCTATTACAATTACTATTCCTCCAAGAAATGGGGAAGAGCAGACAGCTACGATCTGTGCGTCAATTCAGGAAAACTTGGTATCGAAGGAACTGTGAACCTTATAATCCAGTTCATTGAGGACTTTGAACAGACTAAAAACGGATGATAAGACATTTTGAGCTTCCAAACAGCCGACAGCTGTTTGGAAGTTTTTTAATTGTCAGAATAATACAACATATTAATAAATGTTTGATATACCATTAGTAAATATCACTATATTTGTGTGGCAATTTATTTTCTATTTGTTATAATATACTATACAGGATAAAAAATATCAAACTGGGAGGGCAAATTGCATATGTCTACGAGAATTTATGACTGTTTGAAATGTATTGGGGACAAGATTATTGAAAACAAGGATTTTTTGACTGATCTGGACAGAGAGATCGGTGATGCCGACCACGGAGTAAACATGGCAAGAGGCTTTACCGCAGTTATCGATAAGGTTTCCCAGGAAGATCCCGATATCGGTGCATGCCTTAAGAAGACCGGAATGACGCTTTTGTCGACTGTAGGCGGAGCATCAGGACCTCTTTACGGAACAGCTTATATGGAAGCAGCTAAGGTTCTTGCCGGCAAAGAAACACTTTCAGCCGAGGACTTTAAGCTTTCTATGGAAGCTGCCATAGCAGGCATCCAAAAGAGAGGAAAAGCTGTAAAGGGTGAGAAGACAATGCTTGATTCCCTTATTCCTGCTCTGGATGCATATTCAGCAAAAATAGCTGAGGGCGGATTACTTGCTGACGGTCTTGACGCAGCCTGCACAGCCGCCAATGAGGGTATTGAGTTTACAAAGACAATAGCAGCTACAAAGGGAAGAGCGAGCTACCTTGGCGACAGGAGCATCGGACATCAGGATCCCGGCGCTACTTCAGCCACCATGACACTGGAAGTTATCAGAGATTTCATAAAGGGGTGACAATCTATGGTAGGAATCGTAATCGTTTCACACAGCAGCAAGATTGCAGATGGAATTAAGGAACTCATAGATCAGGTTGCATCCAAGCATAAGGGAATATTTGCAGCCGGTGGCATGGAGGATGGAAGCATTGGCACAGATGCCATGAGGATATCAGAGGCGATAAGGAGTGCCAATGACGGAGACGGCGTGGTTGTACTGGCCGACCTTGGAAGCGGCATCATGAGCGCAGAGACTGCCATCGAGCTACTTGAAGATGAGCACATTGATGTGAGAATGGCAGATGCACCTATCGTTGAAGGCGCTATCACAGCTGCGATCACAGCAGTATGTGGCAGCAATATTGATGAAGTTATTACAGCCGCTGAGCAGACGCGGACTGTAAAAAAAATAAACAACTAACATTATAAGGAGGCGGAACATGAAGAAACTAATTAATGGGGTTGACCAGGTAGTTGATGAGATGCTGGATGGTATGATCAAGGCATACCCTCAGTATCTGAAGAGACTGGATGGCTTTGATGTTGTTGTCAGAGCCGGTGGCTCAGACGGCAAGGTTGCTCTCGTTTCCGGCGGCGGAAGCGGACATGAGCCTGCACACGGCGGCTTCGTTGGCAAGGGCATGCTTGATGGCGCCATTGCCGGAGCAGTATTCACATCACCCACACCTGATCAGATTTTTGAAGCTATCAAGGCTGCCAATGGCGGCAAGGGCGTTCTTCTTGTAATCAAGAACTACACCGGCGACGTTATGAACTTTGAGATGGCTGCAGATATGGCCAGAGATGAAGGCATTGAAGTTGACCAGGTTATAACCGCTGATGACGTTGCTGTTGAGAACAGTACATGGACCACCGGCAGAAGAGGAATTGCCGGAACAATCTTTGTTCATAAACTTGCAGGTGCCTGCGCTGAGGCAGGTGGAAGCCTTGCAGATGTTAAGGCTGTTGCTGAGAAGGTTATCGCCAATGTGCGTTCAATGGGTATGGCAGTAGATGCCTGCACCGTTCCCGCAGCCGGCAAGCCCAGCTTTGATCTGGCTGAGGACGAGGTTGAGATCGGTATCGGTATCCACGGCGAGCCCGGCGTAAACCGCGAGAAGATCAGCCCTGTTAATGATATAGTTGACAAGCTTCTTGCCAAGATCCTGGCAGAGGGCATCTACAATGCAGGTGATGAAGTTGCTGTTATGGTTAACGGCATGGGCGGAACACCTCTTATGGAACTCTTTGTTGCCAACAAGCATCTGGCTGAAGAGCTTGAGAAGAAAGAGATCAAGGTTTACAAGACACTGGTAGGCAACTACATGACTTCCCTGGATATGGAAGGCTTCTCAATCACTCTCCTCAAGGTTGATGATGAACTCAAGAAGCTCCTTGATGCTCCCGCTGATACACCTGCATTCGTACAGGTATAAACAGGATACTCCCTGTTATTTCAAACAAGGTATTGTACATACCCTGTTCTTGGTAAATAAGTAAATATAAATGAAGCTGGAAATGCCGAATTTCAAAGTGACTTTGACCAATTGGCATTTTCAGCTTCTTTTAATTATAGTAAAATATATTTGTGTTTACGTTTATTTTAGAAGGGGGCCTTGAAATGGAACTGACTGGAATCGGAATCGAGAATATGGACGCTTTTGCCTGGCTGATGCCGGGTATGGCACTGGAGAATTACAGGGTAGCAATAGGCGCTATAGAAGATGAAAGGGCCGTCGGAGTTGCTCTTTATAACGATCTTGGAGATGCCCTGATGCTGGATTATCTGTATGTGGCCGAGGAGTATAGGAGAAGAGGAATTGGAACGGCACTGATCGAAGATTTTCTTGAAGAGATAAAGGACACGGGTGCTGCTGCACTACATGTTAATTATCCTGAACTGAGTGAGGAACTCCACAAATTCTTTTTAAAACTCGGATTTAAACTGTATAGGGATGGAATCTCCTACAGGGCTTCTGTAAAGTCATTCCTAAGTTCAAAATCCCTGAAAAAGCTCCTTGGAACGAGCTCCAAAAACAAGGTTGTACCGGTTGCTGAGCTTAACAAAAATGAGCGTCAGTTACTTAAACGATCTATGGATAAAGAAAATCTGGATCCTACAACGCTGGATGACAGGGCATTAAGCAGATCCTTGTCACTTGCGACTCTCAGTAAATCAGGTGACGCCCCTGCTGCATGTATTTTATGTCAGAGGATTCCGGGTACCATAACCATTCTGTACATGGTGAATTTCTCGCATGATGCGTCGCAGCTGATTGACATCATGAGGGCGCTGAAGGAAGCCATTGTTAAAGAGGGATATGAAGATGACGAGCTGTTGTTCGTGACAATGAGCGAAGAAATGGAGAAGTTTGTAAAAGGAATTGTCAAGTCAGACGAGATCCTGCTAAGCGAAGGAAATGTCATCAGCGGCACTAAAATGATCAGGGGAGGTAAATAAAATGACAGGCGGAGATGATCTGGATATCAACTCATGGGAAAACCCACTAAAATACAAAAGTGAATTTCAGGAATCCGAAATTGAAAAGAATCTGATCGGCAGAGGCGAAATGCAGAGGATAGGCCTTGACATAAATGCTCTGGATACTAAAGAGAAGGCAAGCCATATGCTGAATGTTGCATATAACGCCCATGTTACTACCGTTGATATGAATATAGCCAATCTGAAGAAAATCTCTTCAACAGATACCCTCGGTCAGAAGCTGATCGCCCGCACTAAGGCTACAACAGGTGCGTCATCATGGCTGTGCAAAAGAAAAATACCGATGGAAGAAGAGCTGAATCAGAAGATGGATGAGGCCACCAGGGTCTTTGGACTCAGCACGATAAGTAAATCCCAGAGAACAAAGAGAGGCAAAAAATTTGAGGAAAAAGCCCATCTTCAGGCTGCAATGTTCAATCAGATGAGCAGCTATCTTAGCGAGCGGGAAGTGGCGCTGGATAATGTACTTGAACATGGCAGAAACTTTGCTCTTGGAGCTGATATCCTTAAATCAGCCACACCCGGAGAACATCAGCAACTTGACAGAATGGGTTATGCAGGTGGAATCTTTTCATTTTTCCATCAGGCAAATTCAAGTGAAAAAATCAGTGTAAATGAAAGAGCAGGTGAAATGGCCAAGGACATAGCCATGTTTTACCATATGTCCGAAGAAGAGCAATCAGATGATGACAGATATCATTCAATTCAGAGAGGAGCCATGGAGCTGTCTGATCTGTATAAAGAGGGCGGAAGTCTTGGGCTGTACCAGCGGATACTGAATAAACTTGTGGACCTTGATCTTTCACAGTTTGATTATAAGGACAATGAGGATTTTGCAATGGCCAAAGGAGACAAGTCCTTTTCAAGAAAATTCGCCACTCTCAGATATTATTCTCACTGCACAACCATGTTGGACGAGCTGACAGAAAAGCTGCCTGACAGATTGCCGGAAAATGCGGAAGCGCTGAGGGTCAAGGCAAATCTTGTAAAAGAGATCCTGGCAGACTATGAGAACAGGGCTCTTTTGATCCAGTCGCCTTATTTTGCTCTTCTGGCAGCGAGAGACTTTGACTCTCTTTCTGATGAAGAGCTTTCGCTTCGAAGGAACAGAACCGAGGATCCACTGGCCAAAGCCTATCTTGACAGTCTGTTCAAACAGAGAAAACAGAGCGGATTTGCCCGAGGGGAATCTGCAAACAAAATCCTGAAAGAAAGACTGAAAGAAACGAAACAGGGTAAGAATGTCTCGGAAACAGTTCAGGAACAGAATGCCAATGAGCAGCAACAACAGGAAATTGATTTCTCATTTAAAGCGCTGGCAGATCAACAGGCCAAACCCAGGGAGATCACTGATGAACTGGCATGCTCAAGCCTGCCGTTTATTATTGATAAAAATATTTCCAGGCAGGAATGCGAGCGGTTTAAGAACGAGATTTTGTGGCTTCACAGGGATCTGAATGCTCTGGCAGCAAGTACATTTGCCCCAAAGGACTGGTCAACTCAGGAACCCATGGCAAAGAACACCAAGCTGTATAAAGAAGTTGGCGCGGCCACATACAGCAAACTGCTGGGTGCTCAGCAGACCCTTGAGAATTACCGAGCCAAGGTTGCGTTCCTGACATCGTTTGCGGAGAATAAGGGCGAAGACTATCAGCTGGAGATAAGCAATTATATCGACTCGATGTTAAGCGGAGACGAATATAAAAGTGCTCTGGAAGAATTTAAGCTTCAAGCCGATGCTATGAAAAAAGAACTTGCCAAGTGGCAGTCAGAGGATGCAGAAAAACAGCGTGAAAAAGAACTTAAGGGCATCTGGGGCGAATGGCATTTCGCCGAATCAAACGAAGTTAAAAGGGAAAATAAATAAGTGACAGCAAAGAATAAATCTCTTTCAAAGTGGCTTTTTACCTTTATTGTGGGTGGAGCCTCTTTGATGTGCCTTATCATCATAGCTATAAGCATGATCCTTTATATGAGGTCAGTCAGGCGGATATATAAGACTGAAATGCTGAAATATGCCGAAACAGCCATTGATATGACCTCATATGATAAGGTGCTCTCACTGTGCCTTGAAGGTGCTTTGACGCCGGCTCAGCAGAAGGAGGTGTCCGCAGATTTAAGAGATACCTTCAGGCAGATATGTGACAGCAATGACCTTACGGGAATGGAACTCTACAGTTTTGATGAAGCATCTTTGACGGGGATGCTTCTTTTATCTGCATATTCTGATGATGAAGCGCTAAATGAAACAGTGAGCTTTAAGCGCACTGAACTTGACCGCATGCTCGGAAACGAGGCTGCTATCAGACAAATGGAGAAAAGGCCGGATGGCGGATACAACAATGCGGTCTTTAAAGATATACGGGATTCCGAAGGGCATATCGCAGGTCTTTTAAAGGTGAGCATGGCTCTCAGAGAGACACTGGATGCCAGGATCAGATTCTTTACCGTTTACGCACCGGTTTTTATTATTATGATAGCAGTAATTGCTCTGCTTGCTTCAAGGTCCATAAGACATAGAGTGATAGACCCTCTTATGGAACTTAACAAGGCCGCTGAGAATATGGGATCTCAGGACCTTGAGAAACTCGCAGACATGGGGCAAAAGAGCTTTACCCTGCCCCAAAAGATGCCGGAGTATGAGATCGGTGTTCTCTGGAAAACCTGTTCAGACATGGAGCAGGCTCTTGGAAAGTCTGTAAATGATCTCAAGACTCTGACCGCTGAAAAAGAGAGGCAGGAAGCCGAGGTTGAGATAGCTTCTCAGATTCAGACAGGAATGCTTCCCAGCGAAAACAGTGATTTATCGCAAAGAAATGAATTCTCAATCTCCGGCAGCATTGATGAAGCCAAAGGTGTAGGCGGAGATTTTTACGATTATTTTATGACAGATGATGACCATATGGCCATGGTGATCGGCGACGTCTCAGGAAAAGGCATTCCGGCATCACTATTTATGGTGCTGTCCATGACCCAGATCAGGATGCAGTCTTACGGCAGGATACATCCTTCTGAAATCCTTAAGAATGCCAATAATGCCATCTGCAGGAACAATCCTGAGATGATGTTTGTAACCGTCTGGATTGGCATTTTGGAGATATCAACAGGAAAACTTCATGAAAGTAACGCAGGTCACGAATACCCCGCGATAAAGAGAGCGCAGGGGCAGTATGAACTGGATCTGTCTGACCACGACATGCCGCTTGGTCTGATGGAGGATCTGGAATTTGCCGAGAAAGAGAGGACTCTGTCACCCGGTGACAGGATATTTGAATATTCCGACGGCCTTCCCGAGGCGATGAATTCATCCGATGATCAGTTTGGGAATGACAGGATCATAGCTGCACTTAATCAGAGACCTGATCTTGATGATCAGCAGCTTCTTGAACACATGAAAAATGCTGTGTCTGAATTTGTTAAGGAGGCGCCTCAGTTCGATGATCTTACCATGCTTTCTTTTACTTACAAAGGTGTGAAGTGATGACGAATCGGAAAAGGTTTTTAACTTATATAGTTCGAAACAGCTTCTACCAGCGCGTGATCGTCGCGCTTATTGGTGCTGCAATAAACATGGAAGAGATAGACAATCTTGATGACTGAGGGCATGCTCCTGCCTTACAGAAAAGTGATCGAGGACGTAAAAAAGAATGGTAAAAGTTGACCTTATTACAGGCTTTCTGGGTTCCGGTAAAACGACATTTATAAGAAAATATGCTGATTATCTTATTAAAAAAGGCGAGAAGATAGCTATTATTGAAAATGACTACGGAGCTGTCAACATCGATATGGTGCTCCTTCAGGATCTTTTCGGGGATAAATGCAACCTTGAAATGATAGTTGGCGGAGATGGAAAAGAAGCTCACGCAAGAAGACTGCGCACTAAGCTAATCTCCATGGGAATGTGCGGTTACAAAAGGGTGATCATTGAGCCGTCAGGTATATATGATGCAGATGAATTCTTTGACATTCTTTATGATGAACCGCTAGACAGGTGGTATGAGATAGGAAGTGTAATAGGTATAGTTGATGCCCAGGCTACACCATTTCTGGAGGGTACGATGCGATATCTTTTCCTGTCGGAGATAGCCTGGGCCGGGAAGCTTGTTCTGAGTAAAGTGGACGATAAAACGGATCCATCTGCGATTACAGATTTCATCAACATGACCATGGAGGAGTATGGCTGCAGCGCAAGATTTGATGAAAAGACAGATTTAATAGCAAAGCCATTTGATTTGTTGGAAGCCAATGATTTCAAAGCAACAGAGGAAGCCGGATACCGCAAATCTTCATACAAAAAGCTGGTTATCGAAGATAAACAGTACAGCCCTCTGTTTTATTTTGATGTGGAGATGCCAAAAGAAAAACTTATCAGTACTGTAAAAGAGCTTTTTAATGATACAAAAGCTGGTACTGTGATCAGGGTAAAAGGATTTGTAAAGGTTAGTGATTCAGAGCAGTTACAGATCAATGCAACAAAGGAGGAAATAAAGACAGAGCCTGTTGTCAGCAGCAGAAACGTAATAATAATCATAGGGGAACAGCTGGATAAACTTTATATCAATGAGATATTGAAAGAATATTGTTCAGTGGTTTCTTTGTAAGTTTTTTTAAGACAATTGAAAAGAGCATAAGAACTTGTATTGGAAAAAATAGATAACTGAAAAACCATGTGCTAATAACAAGAAAATCATGACAAAACCATACTATTATGAGATGATTAATGTGGTTGAACCAAATAATGATGATGGGGATAACAACCAAAGGAGGGATATTGTGTTTAAAAAAAGTATTACATTATTGGCTCTTATTCTTTTTATTATGTTTCCTGTTCGTGCACAGGCATATGATGTATATGATTCTATTGATGAAAACGATAGAATTATAAAAGGTACTGATGAAGACATTGATGTAGGAGGTTATACAATTGCAGATGGTGTCTTCAATGGTAAAGTGAATGCCGGCAAAATTGAGGGTGGTACCTTCTATGATCAAGTTGTTGCGTCTAAAATCACTGGTGGTACCTTCTATGGTGATGTTATAGTTGAAGGTGAGGCAATTACAGGTGGTACCTTCAACAAATATGTATACACCAGTTTCGCAGAGATTTCCGGAGGAACTTTCAACCATACAGTTCTTGTTAGTGGTGGATCTGTAACAGGAGGAACTTTTAATAAGTTGCAGGCAAATCCTGCCGGTACTGAGGGATGTACAATAAAAGATTGTGTGATTACAGGCATTCTCGAGCTGCTCGAGACACGTTGGGCAGATGTTCCGAAAATCAAAATGTATAATGTAACATTACAGACCAAAGGACATGTGTCAATTATTGGGCTTGATGAGAATTGCTACAAGGATGCATTTTCAAGTGAAACCGACGAAAAGCTTTCAGTTATGATGAGTAATGCGCCTGCCAGATATTTGCCAATAAGCTGTTTAAAGCAGGGGCAAATGGATAAGCTGACCGTTGCATTTGATGCTAATGGTGGAACCGGACAAATGGAAAGCTATTGGAATTACGTGCATGGCAACATTCAGCTCCCATATAGCACATTCACAAAAGCAGGAACAGAGTTTAAGGAATGGAACACAAAGCCTGACGGAAGCGGAAAAGCCGTGAAGGAAAATATGTTTTTCTATACAGGGATCGACCACAAAAAAGACGATGTGATCACAATTTATGCCCAATGGAAAGATGGTAGTACCGGAAAGGCCGATAACTCGGAAAACACTGAAGGAAAAGGAACAAACAACGATTCCGTAAAACCTCAGGATGGTGGCAAAACCAATGAAACCGGAAAATCTCAGGATGGCGGTAAAACCAATGAAGCAGGCAAAAACCAGGATGGTAGCAAAGCGAATGCGTCCGACAAGCAGAAAAGCAAGGCTCTAAAGAAGGGTGACAAGATAACTCTTGCTTCAGGGACTTACAGACTGACCGCCGTTTCCAAAAAACAGATAACAGCAGAGTATTACTCTGCCCCTAAAAACAAGTCTAAGATCACCATCAAGAATTCGTTTAAAAAGAACGGCAAAACTGTAAAGGTAACCTCAATACGTGCCAATGCTTTCTCAGGTAATAAGAAGGCAACCAGTGTCACTATTCCTAACACAGTCACAAACATCGGAACTAAAGCCTTTTACAACATGAAGTCGGCAAAGACCATAACGATCAATGCCAACAAAAAGCTCAAAATTGGCAAAGGCGCTTTTCAGAAGATGAAAAAAGGCTCAGTAATAAATATTAAAGGGCTTAAAAAGAAAGAAAAAGAAAAAATGGTAAAGAAGGTTGCGAAAGAGATCACCAAAAACAGCACTAAAGTGAAATAGTTTTTTGCCTGGAATGGTAGAGATTATGCTGAACGAATATGCAATTCTTTACTTTGAGATAAACCTGTTTTCATTTTTGCTTATATGGATAATCCTCTACAAAACCAGAGGTCTTTCAAAGATGGTGGCGCAGAGGAATTTTTCCATGTCCATAATTGCGGAAATGATATTTTTTGCCTCAGATACGCTTTTTGTGCTGGTTAATGGAGGCGTTCTTCCGGGTGGAAGAATAGTGATGATGGCATGCAAGGAGATATACTTTCTGGCAACTGCTGCCATGTGTTTCTTCTGGTTCCTTTATTTTGAGTATCTGAGGGAAACAAGTTTTGTTAAGAAGAAAAATCATGTTATGTATTCATCATCGGTTATCTGGCTGATGGCGATACTTCTTTTGGCAAATCTTGCCGGGAAATTCCTGTTCTACGTGGATGAAAACGGAGTTTATCACAGAGGACCATATTTTATTCTCACATATATCCTTTCATATTGCTATGTTGTGGTGGCTTTTATCAGAATCATCATCAGCATTAAAAAGGACAGTGAAAGCAATAATAAAGGCTTTCTCATTAAGCTGGCTCTTTTCCCGATCGGCCCCGGTCTGTCAGGGATACTGCAGTTTGTATATCCGAGGCTTCCTGCTGCATGCGCAACGATGTCACTAACTACGTTTTTCTTATACCTTACCTGGGTTGACCAGCTGATATCACTGGACCCGCTGACAGGGCTTAACAATCGCAAGCAATTGACCCATACTTTTGAAAACCTCACTAAATCCCATGGAGAGCACGATAATATATGGCTTTATCTGATAGATGTCAATCATTTTAAACAGATAAACGATACCTATGGTCATTTGCAGGGTGATAATGCGCTAAAGATTATCGCTGAAGCACTGCGCCTTTCTTGCAAAGGAATGAACAGGGGAAATGTTATCGCAAGATATGGCGGTGATGAATTCGTGATCCTCGTTGCAGGAAACGAAGATGATGAGAGTAAGAATCTGAAGGGAATCATAAGTGATAAGCTTAAGGAACTTGCAGTAAAAAAGAATGTTCCTTTTGAACTGACGGTTAGTATTGGAGTTACAAAGTCAGGAAAGGATGACAAGCTTAAGGACCTTCTGCTTAGAGCTGACGAAGCCATGTATCTGGAAAAGAAAGCAGTCAGGAAGTAAGAATAGCTTTCATTAGAGGATAAAGATGGATTTATATTCACAAATTATGAAAGGAAACAAAACATAATGACAATAGAGGAAAGAGCAAAAAGAGCAGTTGAACTTAAGTTGTTCGGAGGCCATAACTGCGCACAGGCTGTAACTGCTGCGCTGGCAGATGAAACGCCTCTCACACAAGAGCAGATGTGCCAGGTTGCCGCCGGATTCTGTGCGGGAATGGGAAATATGGAGGCGACCTGCGGGGCGCTGATAGGTGCTGGCATGATAGCGGGACTTAAGACCGAAGGAAAGGGCACACTTTCCAAAACGAAGCAGATACAGGAAGAATTCGGAAAAAGATGCGGAGCCTTAAAATGCCGTGATCTTAAAGCCGTCACAGACGGAAAGCCTCTTTGCCCCTGCGAAGAGTGCGTAAGAAACGCAGTTCTTGTATACGGAGAAGTAATGGGACTAAATTAAAAACTGATGTCGCCGATATATGGAATGATATTTGTGTGAGATGATCATTTGTCTATAAATCTGAAGGAAAGCGGGTAAACACCAACAGTGACAAATGATACGATCAAATAACGCATGCTTCTTACAATGCCTGACAGGAGAGTAGCGGATTCAAGAAAATCCTTGTCGAAGGGCAATTTAAGAACTGCGTTAAGAACAAGGTAAATAACGACACCACAGAAAATCCTCAGGATGCATATCAGAGGATTTTTTGTGTTTTTGAAGTGGACAAATCTCTTTTCAAATTCAAATGCTCCATAGATTCCACCCACAAGTCCAAGACAGGTGAAGTAGTCTGTGGTCTTGCAATAGAACAGTCCAAGACATGATATCAGGAAAATAATAAGATAAAGGAGCCAGGTCTTTTCCTCAGGGATTCTGTTCTTGATGAAAGTGATGAGCCAAATGCAGAAGAAACCGGATATCCATCCACACAGAACGTCGGTGGGATAATGTACTCCGACGGCAACTCTGGAAAAGCCTACCAGGAAAATAATGATACCGCAGACTACAGATACCCATCGCTTCCTGACTTTACATGCGATGGTGCCGAATGCTATCGCGACATTAGTCGAATGACCGCTTGGAAAAGACAGGCCTTGCGCCGCGATATCATACAGATCATGCTCTTTATCAAGAGGTCTGTAGCACTGTATAGTCTCATGATCAAAATACGGACGCCTTCGCCAGAAGATGTTTTTTATCAGAGGATTAATTATGACTCCGAGAACAATTATGGAACCGATGTGCTCACCGAACTTTTTGTCATAACACCAATATGCAAAGGCCAAGACGATTATCAGAAAGAACTCTTCACCAAAAACTGAAAATGCAGATACAATTTGGGATCCTGTATTCCCCAGTACGCTTTGGATCCATTCCATAAGAGTTACTTCAAAATCAAAATAAAAAGTATTACCTGTCAGTGTTTCCATTTTTTCCTCACATTCCAACATACTTTATAATTGCTATTTCATAATCATAACATTTACTTTTTCTTTTGGGGGATATTTTTTTGTGAGTCAATGGGTGCAGTATGAGTCAATGGGGACGTTACAGTTTGACTCACTTTTCCAAAGTGAGTCAAACTGTAACGTCCCCATTGACTCATACTGCACTAAGTTATCAAAGAGAAATATGCTGTGGAAGTCCGCCTACGAATATAGGTGTGAGCTCAGCCTGAATAAGCGGATAAGCATAATCAATAAATTCCTGTTTCATCTGTGTATGGTCTTCATTAACCCATTCGAGAGGCACTTTCTTCTCAAGGTTTGCAATCTCTGAGATGGGATGAAGCTCGGTGGTGCACTGGTATGGAGCGTTTGAGATACGCTTTAATGCGACCATTTCGCCTGTGTGTCCCTCAAATGCGGCCTTCACTGCAGCGCCGCCAACCTGGTAGGCCTCAGTTATGTCAGTTCTGCTTGTAAGGTGGCCGGCACATCTCTGGAGAGTTGAAAGTTCTATGCAGCGTGTCTTGGTATCCAGATTTTTGGCAACTGTGTTTGCGAGGAATCTGGCGGTTCCTGTGAGGCTCTTGTGCCCAAATGCGTCAACTGCGTGAACGTCATCTGAAAGCTCGCAGACATATCTGCCGTCTTCAAGCTTTACACCTTCTGAAACTGCAATTACGATGCTGTTCTTTTTCTCCTGCATCTTCTTTACTTTTTCAATGAATCTGTCAACATTGAAGGGAACTTCGGGAAGGCAGATCATATCAACACCTTCGCAGTCCCAGCCCTTTGCAAGAGAAGCAGCAGCAGTAAGCCAGCCTGCATTTCTTCCCATTATTTCAACTACAGTTACATATTTTGTTCCGTAGACCGTGGCATCTCTGATGATTTCTTTCATTACAACGCCGATATATTTGGCTGCTGATCCGTAGCCAGGAGTGTGGTCAGTAACAGTAAGATCATTGTCGATGGTCTTGGGCACACCGATGAACCTGATATCGCTGCCATTTTCAGCGCCGTAGGCTGAAAGCTTATTTATTGTGTCCATGCTGTCATTGCCGCCGATATAGAAGAAGTAGCCGATATTAAGTGCGGTGAGCTTTTCAAAGACTTTTTTATAAACCTCTTTTGCACCTGCGTCATCTAGACCTGGCAGCTTGTATCTGCAGCTTCCAAGATAGCTTGAAGGAGTGCGCTTTAAGAGCTCAATGTCCATGGGCTTTGAGAAAATCTCTGTAAGATCAACATATCTGTCCTCAAGGAATCCCTGTATGCCGTTGCACATACCGTAAACATGCTCTGATCCACGGCTTTTTGCTGCCTCGAATACCCCTGCGAGGCTTGAGTTTATAACAGAAGTTGGTCCGCCTGACTGTCCTACAATTGTGTTTTTCATTGACTATCATCCCTCCATCGTTTTGTCCTTAAATGTGCACAATTTCTGCCTTGCCATTTAGGATTGTTTATAGTTTTTTGCCTGATAAAAGCATGATAGCACAACAAAAGATTCGATGTAAGCGCTTACATTCTTATAAAAGTAGTTTATTTTGAACTGATCACTTTTATTGTCCACCATTGTCTAATTCGTAAATTGTGTTCGACCGAATAGACGTTAAAAACGACCGAATAAACATAGAATGTTTACAACCATCCGGAAAAAATTTTAACATCTTCATAGGTTGGCAAATATAAAGCAACCGCAACTCTCAAAGATGGTTTCTGTTGGGAAGACGGTACTACCGGTGCAAAAACAATAACCTATAGTATTGAGCGAAGAAGTAATAAAGTAACGATTGAAGATACCCGTATCAAAAAGACATTTACCGCCAAATCTCTAAAAAAGAAGAATAGATATGTTAACCTGCCCAAAGCAACCGCAAAGTATGGAGAAGAAACTGTCAAATGGGATGTCACTCAGAAAGATAAGAAGAAATTCGTTAGCTTTGTAAATGGTAAGATTAAAGTAAAGAAGAATACTCCGGCAGGCACATACACCATAAAGCTTGTAGCAAAAGTTCCACAAGGCGAAACTTATAAATCTGCCAAATCAAAGACCCTTACCGTTTCAATCAAAGTGAAGTAAAGCTGTATTTGTTGGATTGTGTAAAAGAAAAAAGAATATGAGCTGGAAATAACAGAAGAGTGTGCTCAGACGGACCAGCCAGCGATTATCTGATATGGCCGCTGAGGAAAAGACAAGGAGGTTAACTAAATGATCACGAGGACATCTGTAAAAAGACTTATCGCTACAATTCTGGCAATGTTTTTCCTGGCACTGTGCTTTACAAATGAAGCTGCGGCTGCTGAGAAATACACTACAAATTCCACAAAACTAAGCGCAAATAAATGGGGAACTGCAAAGCGATACGAGAGGTATTATAATTATAAGTACGATGACTATGAAAACAAATACAAAATGCTTGAAATCAAAGTCCCCAAAGACGGTTATGTGACACTAAAAACAAATAACACCAGTGAAATATGTATTGCAACAGCTCGAAAGAATAAAAATCCCAAAATCTTATATAAGTTGTCTGGCTCGAAAAAATACCTGCGTCCAATAAAGGCAGGAAGCTATTACATTTTTTCATCGTTCTCAGATGTAAAAGTACAATACTCAGCAACAAAAGTCGCTACCGCAAAAAATACAACTAAAGCAAAGTCTAAAATTCTTAAGGCTAATACTGGCGAAATCATTGCTTTATACGACAATAAAAAAGCCACAAGATGGTATAAGATTACGCTTACCAAGAAGCAGTATGTTAATATCACCTTGAAGCTATTGGATAAAACAGATTACATCACCAGCAAAGGCTTTAAGCTCTATGATGCAAAGAATAATCTGATATACGAAAATATTTATTTATATAGCGCTACAAACAAATGTAAAACTGATGAAAAGCTTGCTGCAGGCACATATTACTTAAAAATAGAAATTCCAAAAGACAATGAGTATCTTTCAAAACTCATGCAGATTAGTTGGAAATAAGATAATCAAACTTTTGAGGCTTGATTATACGAAAGAACCAGGATTAGTCAGTTTAATAAACTGATTAATCCTGATTTTTTATCTTCTCAAGAAAAGTATGAATGGCGTCTATATCAGAGTATTTATCAGTTGACTATGGTATAAACACTACCTTTAATATCATCCGTAATATAACCCTCATCATAAATCATATAATAATCATTGCCTTCAAGCATATCATTAAACGCAACATACACCTTACTGATCATTCCTGGCTGTATACTGTCAATATCAAAAATATTGCTGTAGCCATCAATTTGCTCATTAAGTGAATAATCCGCGTCACCGATATATGAATTATTCCTGTAAGCGGTCATATTATCACCGACCATATCATAATCTAACGCCGAACTGCCGGTGTTCTTGACAGTAAACTTAAAAACGACATAATTACTGGTCTTAAGTAATCCTTGTTTTGAATATTTTTGAGCTCCATCAAATACGATTGTATGTGTTTTGTTATATATTGATGTCCCTTTTTTGGTTACAGTTCTATTTGCATTTGTGAACAGTGATTTATATTTATAGTTTTCCGATCTTACATCCTTTTGTTTTATAGTCCATGAAACATCAGAACCATAGAAAAATTTAAGTTGTTTCCATCCTTTTGGTACAGCAAATTGCTTGACAGACAACACCTTTGCTTTGCCGGTAATATCCGCGTAGTAGTATTGCGTAATCCCATCACATTCTACGTTTAGGTACGTATCAACTTTACTAACCTGCACTCCATCGGCATAGCAGGTAATATCATCAAATCTTATTCTCTGCTGTGATGTAGAAGTATTGTAAGCTTCAAAGAAAGGCAATATAACTTCATTTCCAGCGCCTATGTTTGTATCTTCACCTAATGCAGTAGGCAGATAATTCATTCTTTTCACATATTGTAGTCCAATTTTAAAGTTACCACTTTTAGCTATTCCTCCAAGAGAAAGATTTGTTTTTTTCTCAGATCCGGTATTGTCATTTTTCGAGGATGCAACAATCTTAATTGTTTGATTGAATTTATAGGTTTTTGCCTTCTTTCCTTTTTCTGTGACAGTGGCTTTGACTACAATCTTGGTCGTTTTTCCAGAGCTTTTTCCAGCCGTTACCACACCTTTTTTGGAGACTGAAGCATATTTGTTGTCAGCAGAATATGAACATTTGACTTTTGCATTCTTAGGAACATTCGCCAGCTTGATTGTATATTTCTGATTTGGCTGCAAAGTCACCGTTTTTTTTGCTAATGTGATGGCTTTTGCTATTTTGATAGTTTGCTTAAAGGTAAATTTTTTGGCTTTTTTACCTTTCTCGGTAATCGTAGCCTTAACGGTTATCGTGGTCGTTTTATTTGGATAGTTTTTCGCTTTAACAACTCCATTTTTTGAAACGGTCACATATTTGTTATTTGTTTTATAGGTGCATTTCACCTTTGCACTCTTGGAAACATTTTTTAATTTGATTGTATAACTCTCGCCAGATACTAATGTAACAGTTGACTTTTCAAGTTCAGGCTTTTTTGCTGCAGCTTGTACATCATGAGGAATGCACAAAATAAGAAGTGCCATTGCCAGAAGTGTCGCTAAGAATTTTGTACAATTAGTTTTCATATAATATCCTCCATTCATATGATAAATGTACAATATTGCAATATTATTATCTCAAGGAACAATTAAGTAAATCTTAAATACGTCTTAAATATTTCTTATTTCGCATCAATTTAGCATCGAACAGTGATGAAGTTATCGCAACCTTAGTTGAACTGGTAGGTCAGGCAAAATGGGAGATTATTGAATTCCTTTGATTGAGAAGAACAACAAGCGTATCAAAAATTCATTGACTAAGCCGAACGACGAATATTATACTATTATTAGTATAAATAAGCCGTTCGGCTTTTTATATGGAATATCTGGCCTATATGAGCCGTACGGCTAAAAGGAGATTTATGGTTATATCAGATTCTAAAATGTTTGGTGAGGCTTTGAAGAAGCGACGGAAGGAACTGGGATATACACAGCGTTATATTTCTGATTTTACAGGTTTCAGCATTAGCTTTATTTCTGATCTGGAGAATGGAAAGAGCACGGCTGAGCTGGGGAAGGCAATTTATCTGGCTAACATGCTTGGACTGGATATTGTGATAAACGCGAGGGGGAACACATGAGAAAATATGATGTGATTCTTGAAATACAGGGCAAGCAGGTTGCAGTTGGATATATTGAAGGTGGATCATGGGAGGATGCAAGGTTTAGTTATAACGAAGATTACCTGTCTAAAAATGTTCCGAGAGCAATATCAGTTTCGCTACCTGTTCAGAAAGAGCCTTTTTCTGCAGAGCGGACGAAGGTGTTTTTTGATGGACTTCTTCCTGAAGGATTTATGAGAAAAACTATTGCCGGCAATATGCATTTTGACGAGAGAGATTATTTATCAATACTGTATTACCTCGGGAAAGAGTGCCTCGGAGCTATCAGGATTGGAGAAACCGGTGATGAAGAAAAAAACGGCTATGATGCAATATCTTCTGAACAGGTAAGGCGGCTTGCAGCAGAAGGAGCATCCAAATCATCAGAGCTTGTTATCAAGACCCATCTTTCATTAACCGGAGCATCAGGGAAGGTTGGGCTTTATTATGATGAAACAAATGGTAAGTGGTATCTGCCAAGTGGAACCTCGCCGAGCACGCATATTGTTAAGCAGAGCCACATCCGGCTTGACGGGATTGTGACAAATGAGCAGCTGTCAATGATTGCTGCAGAAAAGTGCGGCATTGATATCCCGGAAAGCTTTATTGTCAACATGGGGAAAGGCATTGACTCTGAAGTCCTTTTTGCTACAAAAAGATATGACAGAATCATAAATGAAAAATCTGAGATCATCAGCGGATTGCGGCGTCCATTCAGGCTTCATCAGGAAGATTTTGCACAGGCATTAGGTATCTCGGCGGCGGATAAATATGAAAAAGAAGATGAAAACTACTTGAAAAGGATGTTCGGAATCATCAGGAACCATTCAGGAAATCCGATGGAAGATCAGCTGAAGTTATGGCGCAGGATCGTTTTTGATTATGTGCTCGGTAATACAGATGCCCATATCAAGAACTTTTCATTATTATACAGTTATGATCTTGGTGAAAAGCGGCTTTCTCCGGCATATGACATGATAAGCACAGCTATATATGAAGCTTCTACAAGAGAGATGTCTTTTAATATTGGCGGTAAAAGATCTCTGGATGAAATAGGTAAGGACGATTTCAAGATAATGGCTTCAGAAGTAGGCATTGGAGAAAAAGTTGCAATGAATGTTTATGAAGATATCCTTAATCGATTTGAAAAATCCATCCGCGAGTCGGTAAACGTACTGTTATCAATGGGGTTTGAAAATGCGTTGGATATAGGTGACAGGATCCTTATGGCCAGAAGGAAAATCATTTAAATTTGACAGGTGCTTGAATGAAAAAGTTAACGCAACCTTTTGGCATGTATATCACGAAATGCAGAGACAAAAATGAGCAGGGCCATTGACTCTGCTCATTTTACTAAGAGACATATTTTGCTTGATCTTATTGATCGGATACCAACTTGAGAGTTAATTATCTGCATCGATTCCCTTATCTTTAAGAATCTTACGCAACCTGGTTATCTCATTTGAAAGGGATGCATTTTCATTTGAAAGGGAAGAGATTTCGTTTGAAAGAGACGCATTTTCATCTGAAAGCGAAGAGATTTCATTTGAAAGGGACGCATTCTCATTCGAAAGGGATGCATTCTCATTTGAAAGGGATTTATTTTCATCTGAAAGGGATGCGACTTCTGCTGTGAGAGAAGCGATTTTCCTCTCTTTGTAAGCCTGAGAGCGTAAGAATTCCTCGCGCTCTCTTGCAACCTTGATGACATTATAGTCTTCGTTGGAGAGGTACATTGATTTGACTGCGGATGCCATATATTCATTACCCTGCGCTACCATATTAAGTTCCTCCCATGTTTTGGATTTAAAGAGTTTCACCCATTTATCTATGCCATACTTGATGTCTTCATCTGATGCGAGTTCTTCCTGATTTAATTCTATCACTATCAGGTTAAACCTGTCAGTATAAAGATGGTTGTCCTTCTTGTTTCTCATCTGATATAAGGAACAGAACTCCGGGTGATCTTCAAAGAGAGTAAAGCCAAGGAAACCTATCTGATAGACAGGCTGAACGTTTTCATAATCATCCCCATGATCAAGACTGTCAAATTCCCTGCACAGATAAGACAGAGAGCGGTACTGCCAGTTCCCCAGATTACGAAGCTGCATTTCGAGACATAAAGTTTTGTTGTCATTCATAGTCACAAGGATGTCCATTCTGTATTCCTTATCAGAGATACGAACTCCCGGTTTGACGGTATTTTTGATATCAAGACTTTTTATGTTATCTGGATCCATGTGTAGTACAGAACTTATTAGGCCTTTAAGTGCATACTTGTTCTCCTGAAAGACAATTCTGAACATGTAGTCGTTTGTCATGCCTACTGTTACCGGCCCTGTTGCATGAAGATAGGCTTCATCCAGAGGGGTGAGTGCTGTGGCTGATTCATTTTCATTTTTCATTCGGTTCTAAAATCCTCCATAAGTAATATTAGTTTGAAATAGCGGCTGAATTGCCTTTTTTGTCACGAATGTGACAAGCCGGCCCGGAACGGGCACGAAGAGAATTGTAGCAGATTCAATGACAGAAATCTTTAAGAAAAACAGAAGATTTTCTTAATTTTCCTTCATAATTTGATGGTCATAGCGGCTGAAAATCAGTTTGAGTAGATGATGTGTTCAATTGGATTGTTTTGGTACGAGGTCCGCAATAAACCGCCCATGATGGGTTCCATCCTCGGATCAATTCTGCAAAAAGAGCACAGCAGAAACACTTACACATGCATACATGATGTCATCATCTGATGAAAGCTTTTTTATATTCAATTACGAGCAGAGTTTGCAAAAGCAGCTAATCCTTGACGCTTCTTTTTTTCTTGCTGAATAGGCTGGTTAAGCTGGGCTTGAATAAATGCAAACAGGTAAAATCAGGCGGTATCCTGATATTATCCCCAAAAGTTACCCCGGATGAGATTTTTTGTTTATCTAGGTCAAATATGGTATTGAAATTGCCTGATATTATCTACCAAAGATTACCCTGGATGACGATTTTTGTTTATCTAGGTCAAATATGATATTGGAATTACCTGATATTATCAAAAAAAGATTACCCCGGATGACGATTTTTGTTTATCTAGGTCAAATTTAGTTTTGGCAGTGTCCGGATATTAACCAAATACATTGCTCTAAGTGACGAATTTTACTTATATAGGTCAAGTTCACATTGAATGTACGATTTCTCCTTGCTCTGAGAGGCAGAAAAAGATATTCTCGACTCAAGAAGACTATGCATACTTGAATTAAAAACCGGTATATATCAACCAAGTATATGGAGATTTATGAATAGTATTTCAATGAGACCACAAAAGCGTGTTTGTCCAAGTCGGACAGACACGTTTTATTTTGCAAATAATTAAGTTGTATTCTTTTGGGGTGGGAGAAAGTACAAAAACCATTTATAATATATTTATTAACAAAAAAACGAAAGGAAGGTAATCTATGCGCCATGGATCACATCTTCGATTTTTGCATTTTCTGCCCGCAATCCTGTTGATAACCGCTGCGATAATGCTAAACGGTTTTAAGGTATATGCCGCTCCGGTATACAGAAACAACAGGTTTAACAAGTCATTTGCCTACACCCCTGATCCCGTGACATATTTTATAAACATTGCAAGGGCACAGAAGGGGAAGACTACTGCGGAACTTGGCTATGGAGGTGCATGGTGCGCGTATTTTGTCAATGACTGTGCAAAGCTTGCAGGTGTGCAGTATGCTGTGTGTCTGACGGACACGGATGGCGGCTTTGCATATCAGATTTATGACAACGTTATAAACAGCGGCGGAAGAGTTCTTAAAGCCACAGAAAAACCACAGGCCGGCGACATTGTCTTTTACCATAACAATTTCAAATCGTATGAAAGATACTGCCATGTGGCAATAATGAGTTCGGATACCCTGTCGATACATGGAAACTTTTCAAGTCAGGTTTTTGCAGATATACCTGTTACCTACTACAAATTGTCTTCCGGAAACCCTGACAGGAACAACTATTCTGTCACATATCTTCGTCCAAATTATAAGGAAAAGAAGGAAACTGCAGATACATATACCGAAATAAAAAATGAAGAAACAGACAAGGCTGGCACGGCAGATATCGATACCGATCCTGAGGAAATCAAGAGAGCGATATCGATAAAAAAAGGTCAGAGCTTTAAAGATTCCAAGACAAAAGCAAGATATGTGGTTATAGTTGCAGGGAAGATCCCACAGCTAAGGTATGAGGGAACAACTTCTAAGACAGCAAAAACAATAACGATTCCGGCTACTGTAAAATACAAGGGAATAACCTGCAAAGTAACGGCGGTAGCATCGAAGGCATTAAAAAACAACAAAAACGTAACCAAAGTAAAACTGGGAAAAAACGTAAAGAAGATCGGAAGCAAGGCCTTTTATGGATGTACAAAGCTGGCAGCTGTCCAGATGTATTCAGGTTACAGCGTCATAGGAAATGACTCTTTTTATAAGATAAAGAAAAAAGCAAAATTCACAATAATAGCCAAAGATAAGAAAAGTGCAAAACAGCTCCTTGGCATGATAAACAAAAAGGGCGGGGCATTAAGTGCAAAACTTGTGTATATCTCAGGTATGGGGCGATAGATGTTTTAAGTCTATAATGGATAGAACTGATTGTTATCAGATGCCTTCTGTGCATTACTATCGTAGGAATTCCTTTCGGTAAGCAGTTCTTTAAGATCGCAAAAGTAGCGTCGATGCCCTTTGGCGCAAAAGTAGTTCGCGAGAATTATCTTTAAAGACTTATGATGGTTGAATAAATACTCATGACCGGTCACAAATGAATGTGATTGGTCATTTTTTTTGCCACAAAAAAACGTGATTCGTATAAATATAACGAGATACAAAAACACTGATATGGATTGTATAAACGTCTATAAATATACGAAATAAAAATCTAAAAAATAGTGTTGACAATCCATTTGGAAGGTGATAAAGTATATTTCGTTGCGGCGCTGATGCAAAACGAACAAAGCGCAAACGCAGCAATAGAGCGGGTTTAGGACTCGTAGTACCTTGACAAATAAACAGTAATGCAACCCTGAAAAATTCCAAAAGCATTGAGCAGGTCGCAAGACCTGGTCAATACATGAGAATAATTCAGAATTAACAAACCAAAAGTAATAATGGACAGAACGAAAAGCCAAGCTTTAGTTCTGACCAGATTGAACTATT
>JAEEGL016285935.1_pt1 | contig 46194 bp, 32 predicted proteins | sample 9134231 | NCBI WGS metagenome assembly JAEEGL01 (sample SAMN16246548, study PRJNA631951) | gut metagenome | biome: gut microbiome; feature: rumen; material: fiber-attached | host: Bos | place: Iran: Karaj | collected 2018-10 | reverse complement strand
TCCAGGCTCCCAACACAAAGTAAGGCCTGTTAACTCTCACGTCGTTTCTGCCTGATGGCAGACTCTGAATTGTCTGTACAGTGACTTGTCGTCAGTTTGTTTGGCCATTGCTACCGGCCTCTAGACATTCGCTCCACGGAAAACCTGCTTAACTGGAAAAGCAGCAACCTCACGCTTCATAGCTATCATGTCACAGCGTTTGTTAGTATAAAACATTTTTTGTGCATATGCAACAACTTTTTTAAAATTAATCAGTTTTAATATGAAATCAGCCTTTTTCAACTATTTTACTTGATGTAATTTATTCTTTTTGGCATTACAGATGCCCAAAACAGTATATTGTAGTACAATGCACAGTGCATTTTTACCAAAAGCCTGTTTAGTTTATCATAAATGTATAGAGATAACCATTATCATAATGTAAAATAATAATAAATATATAATAAGGAAAAGAATCATATGTGGATTGCAGATAATTGGAAAGATTATGAAGTTCTTGATACATCTTCAGGAGAAAAGCTGGAGCGCTGGGGGGAGTATCTTCTTGTGCGTCCCGATCCTCAGGTCATCTGGGATACGGGCAGAGATCACTTTGGCTGGAAAAAGCCCAACGGTCACTACCACCGCAGCAACAAGGGCGGCGGTGAATGGGAGTTCAACAATCTCCCCCAGGAGTGGTCCATTCATTATAAAGAGCTGACCTTCAATCTCAAACCTTTTTCCTTCAAGCACACCGGCCTGTTTCCTGAACAGGCAGCCAACTGGGATTGGTTCTCTACATTAATAAGGGAAGCAGACCGTCCAATCAAGGTTCTTAATCTTTTTGCCTACACAGGCGGAGCAACCGTATCCGCTGCCAAGGCCGGTGCCAGTGTCACTCATGTGGACGCCTCCAAGGGCATGGTGGGCTGGGCCAAAGAAAATGCTGCCTCCTCCGGACTTGCAGACGCTCCCATCAGATATCTTGTGGATGACTGCAGCAAATTTGTCCAGAGGGAAATACGGCGCGGCAATAAATACGACGGAATAATTATGGATCCCCCTTCCTACGGAAGAGGCCCCAAAGGTGAGATCTGGAAGATTGAGGAATCGGTATTTCCTTTTATACAATTAACTTCACAGCTTCTCTCCGATAATCCTCTCTTCTTTCTTATTAATTCATACACCACCGGACTTCAGCCCGCAGTTCTTTCATATATGCTGCACACGGTGCTTGATCCCATTCACAATGGCACTGTGGAGGCACAGGAGATAGGGCTTCCCGTAAAGAAAAACGGTCTCATCCTTCCCTGCGGAGCCAGCGGAAGATGGACAGCAAAATAAGCATGAAAAAAACTCAGATATCGAGCACACAGGTTCAATATCTGAGTTTTACTTTTCTCCATACCGTCTACAGATCGTCGCTGGCGTCGATCTTTTCTCTTATCTGCTGCATCCTCATATCGATCTGATTGATGAGGTCTGCACTGAACTTCAGGTCCTCTGAAATAACTTCGGCATTCTCGATATCTTTTTTGTACTTCATCTTGTGTTCAAGGCTTGCCCAGAAATCCATGGCAATGGTTCGAAACTGTACCTCCACCTTCATGTACTCCTTATTGTCTGTAAGGAAGATAGGCACTTCTATAATCAGATGAAGACTTCTGTAGCCACTGCTCTTGGGGCTGGAAATATAGTCCTTTTTCTGAAGGACCCTGATGTCGTCCTGCTGGGCAAGGCAGTTGGCAAGCATATAAATATCGTCTACAAAGGAACAGATGACCCTGATACCGGCTATATCCGAGAGGTTCTTGTTGATATTGTCAACAGTCAGCTCAACGCCTTTACTGCTGAGCTTCTCATAGATACTGACAGGTGTCTTGATCCTCATCTTGATGGCCTCAAAGGGGTTCCTCTTATTGCGAAGGGACAGCTCCTTGTTAAGAACATCAAGCTTGGTCCTCACCTCCGACAAAGCACAGTCATACTTCATCATCAGCAATCTGAAATCATCTATCTGATCCTTTAATTTGAGGATCTTCTCAACATCTGCCTGGGTGATCTCGTCATGCCATGCTGGCAAGGCGCCTCCGGGCAGAGTTGTAAAATTCACTTTGGAGTAGTCAAGGTGCTCTACCGCCATATATTCACTTCCTTTCCGGTCTTTACTGATCTGTCTATACCCTAATTTTACCCCCGACCTCTGAAACTTCTGTGAACAAAATATTAATTATAAAGAAAATTCCGCAGAGTATCTAATACCCTGCGGAATCTCTCCTCATAAAAAACCGATGTGTCGGTTTATCCACATATTCATTTGGCCTCTGCCAGTCTGTCCGGAAGATCTGCCAGTGAAACCACGCTGTATTCAAGCTCTGTTCTTGGACCTGCCAGGAGCTTGAACTTATTGAGAAGACGCCTGTAAACAGTCTTGCAGCTCTCTTTGTTGGTACCAACAAGGAGAAGAAGGAACTGTGATGCCGAGTACTTACAATAGGTGTCTCCCTGTCTCAGTGTAAGACCGATGGCTTCCTGCAAAAGCTTAGCTCTGGTCTCCAGCTTGGCAGCGTTGGTAATGCGCTTGCCCTCATAGTCTACTATATTAAGAAGCATCATATATACAGACTGACCGCTTCTCTCCATATTGCGGCTCAGGATATGATACGCATCTATAAAGCTCGGGAAAGAACAGTCATAAGCGCCATCGTCGTTACCGGCCACAGCCCCTCTGTGCTCAAGGATGCCATCCCTGATCTGAAGGATCTTGCCTGGAGTATTGGTGATCTGACGGCTCATCTTGTCATAGCACTCCAGAAGGTCATTACTGGGTGTAACGCCAAGCTCATCAGTGTAATATCTTACGGTCTCATCATATACAGCATAAGCATCCTTGAAGGACTCCATTCCGATAAGGGCGTTGATCTCACCGATCTGCCACTCGTCATCAGGATAGAGCTCCGCTGCCTTTTTGTATACGTGATACATTGCATCGTAGTCCTTGCGCTTCTCGTAGTAATCGCCCAGAGCCACTACGCTCTCAGCGTACATCTTCTGAAGTCTTACGCTCTTGATGATAAGCCACTCGGAGGTTGCAAGCTCCGGAAGGATCTCAGCTCTGTACTCATCAAAGGCCGCCTTATAATAGGAAATGCTCTCTGCCTCGTCCTGTGTCTCTCTGGCAAGATTGATGTTCCTGACAAACCTAAGGACATCTGAATCTATCTCAACTTCGTCGTCTGTGAAAAAGACTCCGTCCTTGTTAACGATATAATCGTGCTCAGGAAGTCCGGCCCTGCTCATCTGCTTGTGCATCTGATATATCAGATTGTTAAAGCTGTTGCTGAGATTGGACTGCTCTTCTCTGTCATAGAGGATAGCCATCAGCTGGTCCTTCTGTATTCCGGCATCCTCAGCAAGCCACACAATCTCCAATAGCTGAATGTACTTGGCTGTCTTGTTCTTGCCGATAGAAATGTTCTTCCCCTGATAAGTAATGGCCAGTCCGCCAAACATATTAACTTTTAGAATAGTTTTCTCTTCGTTTCCCATTCTTCACCTTCTATCGGTTAACTGCTTCTTTGGCATTGCCGACATAATTGCATACGCTGTAGCTCTCACTGGTGGATTTACCTGAGTCAGTCCTGAAATTGGACCACTTGCAGCTCCAACACTCCCTCATTGGAACCAGTGCACCATCGTCCGGCTCAAAGTGTTCACAGCAAAAATCTTCTTTTACGACCAAAAGGCCCGTATCATCGTATCTATGCTTGTCCATACTCCTCCAAAACCCATATAACGAAAGTTCATTTCTGTAATTATACTGTATCATGTAATTTTATTTCGAAGGAGCAATATGTCGCAGTTTGTATTTTTTTTGTCGCAGCATGTATTGTATATGATTAAAAAAGAAGAGTCAATTGACTCTCCCTCTTTTTATCACTTTTCTCAGATTATAACTGTGCTTATCTATAAGCAGAAGATCTGCATATTTGCCGGGTTCAATGGAACCGAAATCACCATCTGCCCCTATGCGTCTTGCCGGGTTGATGGTGCAGGCTGCCACAGCATCAGATAACGGAATACCCATGTCAAGGACAGCAGTTCGCATGCAGTCAAAGAGATCCGACACAGAACCTGCTATATTGCCCTCATCCCGAAGTCTGCATATCCGCCCCTCCTTGATCACAGGCTGTCCTCCCAGCTCATACTCCCCATCTTCCATTCCGCAGCACCTCAAGGTGTCGCTGACAAGGATCATGTCAGACGGTCCCATAAGCCTGAAGGCCGCTCTCACCGCAGCCGGATGTATGTGCATTCCGTCGCAGATGATCTCACAGGTTACGCCTTTGTGATCAAAGGCTGCCCCCACAAGGCCTGGTGCTCTGTGGGATAGTCCGTTCATGGCATTGTAGAGATGCACCACATGGGATGCCCCTGCATCAAAGGCCTTCATGGCCGTTTCGTAGTCAGCAGCGGTGTGGGCAAGGGATACCGTGACCTTGTCCCTGACGGCCACTATATAGCTCTCAAAATCAGGATTAACCTCAGGGGCAAGACCTATGATCTTTACAAGGCCCCCGGAGCTTTTGATAAACTCATCTGCTATGTCACTGCTGCAGGGAAGTATATAGTCTTCATTCTGAGCCCCTTTCTTTTCCCTGCTTATAAAAGGCCCTTCCATATTAAAGCCTATAAGGTCTGCGCAGTCCACCGGGTGTGCTTTGGCATAATCAGCTCCGACAGCAAGCACCTTATTAAGCTCCTCCACCGGCAGAGTAAGGGTTGCGGGGCACATGGAGGTAATACCTCGGGAAAGCTCATACCTTCCGATCTCCTCAAACGCCTCCAATTTGCCGTCGCAGACATCCCATCCCATGCATCCGTGAAAATGGATGTCCACAAGTCCGGGGATCGCCAGGCACCCGCTGCCATCTATGACCTGCGCATCTTCCTCAGAAGAAAAAGCGCTGCTCTTCTTATCAGATACACTCTCAAAACGGTCTTCTTTTATAAGGATGTCTTTGCGTCTGAACTCACCATCCGGACAGAAGACATCTGCATTTATGATCTTCATGGCTTTCACCTCAGGAATTTATTTCTGTACTCATTGGCACTCATACCCGTGAATTTCTTGAAAACCCTGGAAAAATGAGCTGTGTCAGCAAAGCCCACCATTTCGGAAATGTCGGCAATGTGAAGGGACGAGTCCTCCATAAGCTTCTTGGCATTCTCAATCCTCACTTCCCCAAGAAGATCCGAAAAGCTCTTTCCCGTGCTGTTAAGGAGCTTACTGAGATGCCAGTGGCTTACATATACCTTTTCCGCCACATCAGTCAGCTGAAGCTTCTCTCTGTAGTGCTGCTCTATATAGGCAATGGCCTGCTTGACCACAAAATTGTTGGCGCTGTTGTTGTCTAAGGCACCCTCCTCAGCCTTGTCATCCATGAGCCTTAGCCTCTCGGTGATACTCTCCATGGCTTCATCCAGCTCTTTCATCTTGGAGGGCTTGACAAGATACCTGAACACGCCCAGATTCAGAGCCTGCCTGGCATAATCAAAGTCCCGATACCCCGTAAGTATCACCACCTGCATATCCCTGTGCTCCGAGCGCATGGCTGCGATCATGGTAAGGCCGTCCATGCCGGGCATCCTTATATCCGTAAAAAGAATATCCGGCTGAAAGTGATCTATCATCTCAAGCCCTTCCTTGCCTGAGGATGCAGTACCCACAACAACGCAGTCGTAGGCCTGCCAGTCCACTATCTTCCGAAGCCCCTCCACTATGACAGGCTCATCATCCACGATCACTACCTTGTACATACCTTAACCCTTTACAGCTCCCGCTGTCATTCCCTTGATAATATATTTCTGTAAGAAAATATATACCACAATTACCGGTATGATTACCAGTGTTACTGCCGATGCCATCAGTCCGTAGTTGGTTCCCTCCTTGGAGGTCAGCTCATTGAGGAGTCTGGTGATGGCCTGCATCTCAGGTCTTCTTAAGAAGAACATCTGCGTAAACAGGTCGTTGTAGCTCCATAAGAAGGAAAAGATGGCAACTGTTACAAAGGAGGGCTTACCCAGAGGAACCACGATCCTGAAGAATATCTGGGGAATCGAGCAGCCCTCAAGATGTGCAGCCTCTTCCAGCTCCAGTGGCAGTGACTGAACATACCCCATCAGTACTATAATGGCAAAACTGAGATTGCCGGCCACCTGGGGCAGAATAACCGATACCATGTTAAGGAGCCAGCTTGAGGTGTTGGTGATGTGCCAGCTCGTCTCCATGGTGTAAACAGGAATGATGGTTGAAAACACCGGGAACATCATGGCTGCAATGACCATGGTGTGGCACAGCTTTTTTAATTTAAAGTCGAACCTGACCAGGGCAAAGGATGCAAGACCTGCCAGCATCATAACCCCCAGGGTCACACAGGCGGAGATGAAGATACTGTTAAGATATGCGTGTGCTATATCGAGCCTCTCAAAGGCCCTTCTGTAATTGGCCATGGTAAAGAGCTCTCCCACGGGAAGTGCAAAGCTTCTGCTAAGTATCTTGTCCTTGGCCTTAAAGGAGTTTTCCAGTACCCAGAACAGCGGATATATGGTGGTCAATGCCCAGGCTCCCAATATGATGTAAAGACCTGCCAGTCCGAGTTTATTTCTTTTCATATCAGAAGTCCTCGCTTTCTTTGAATACGAGTCTGGTAACCCTTGAGAGTATCACGCCCAGCACAACGATAAGAACTGCAAGAGTTGCGCCGTAATCAACATTCTTGGCCTCCATGGTCTGATAGTACATATAGGTTCCGGTAAGGAATGTGCTCTTGAGAGGCATTCCCTTGGGGAACATGGTCCACGGAAGGTCAAATACCTTCAGGGCTCCGGTGACGCCCAGGGTAAGGCAGGTGCAGATCACATTGCGAAGAAGAGGAATTGAGATGTACATTACCCTCTGAAACCTGGTAGCGCCGTCTATTGCTGCGGACTCATAGAGCTCCTGGGAGATGTTGTTAAGTCCCGTCTCCAGTATTACAAAGTAGAAGCCCACATACTGCCACACCACAGGAAGCATCATTGTGAAAAGAGCCAGCTTCTCCCCTTTCCAGTCTGTCAGAGTCGACTTGCCAAAGAGCTCCAGCAACTGATTGAGCATTCCCTTGTCATAGAGAAAGATCAGGTTGAACAAAAGACCTAATGCAGTAGCAGATATAACGATGGGGAAAAAGTACACGGTCCTGAAAAACTGAGTTCCCCTCTCGATGTTATCAACCAGCAGTGACAGGATAAGAGCGATGCCCACCTGCCCCAAAATGGTTGCTATTATCATGAGAAATGTATTCTTGAGCGATGTGAATACCACAGGATCGGTTGCAAGCTTTATGTAGTTCTCAAAAAAAGGCTGATTCCACTTGGTCCCGAAATTGCCAAGGTTCTTGATCTGCCTGAAGCTTCCGTAGATATTCACCACAAACGGATAGTAGAGATAGACAATAAGGAAAAGAAATGCCGGTGCAAGAAAGAGCAGCACGTACTTTCGGTTTTTATAAATATTGGACATGTGGTAACCCCTCTTAAAGCTTCGACCGGCGAATACTTAAGTATTGCCGGCCGAAGTGTTTCTACATCTTAAAGAACTGACATGAATTTACTCAAGGGTATCCTTGTAAACATCAATACCTTCCTGAACTGCATCTGCAGCGGATACAGATCCTGTTACGATCTCAGGCATTCCGTCAAATGTAGATACTCTGCAGTCGCCGTTAAACAGATCCTGTACGGCGCCTGTGAGGGATGTAACACCGCTCATCATGGACATAGCCTTTACCTGAAGGGCATTGAACTGGCTCTCATCAACTGCAGGAGCATTCTTAAGAGCTGATGCTGTGTGCTGTGCAAATAAAGGAACTACCTCATCACTTGTCATGTACTCAACAAAGCTTACAGCTGCTGCCTTCTTGTCGGGATCCTCCCAGGCCTTTGTTGTGATGTAGTATCCCATTGAAAGACCACCGATCATATCAGTTGTCTTGCGATTGCCTTTGCCGGGGAAGTAGGTTACATCAAAGCCTGCCAGCTTGTCAGCATCAAGAGTTGAAGGATCCTCGGGATCTGACTGGCAGGAGCCAACGATACCGCCAACCTTCCAGGAACCGTCAAGCAGGAATGCTGCCTTGCCGTCTGTGAACATAGCGAAGGTCTCATCATCAGTTGCAGAAAGTGTGTTGTCAGGGAAGTAGCCTTTCTCATAGAGGGTCTTGATATCCTCAAGTCCTGCTACCCACTGTGAACCTGTGGCATCATCTGCCGCACCGGGGATATCCAGGTGGTTGTCAGGTGTCTGCTGATTGAAGATTGCAAACTCCCACCAGTAGTGAGGAATGTTGCCAAGTGCTGCAGCTATTGGAGCATATCCTGCATCCTTGATCTTCTGGCAGTCCTCAAGGAACTGATCCCATGTATAATCTGCACCGGGCATTGCCACACCTGCAGCATCAAGAACTGTAGTATTAACAAACATTGCTTCCCAGTATCCGTTAACAGGAACAGCGTACTTGACTCCGTCAGCAGGAGATGCTGCTATGAGGTCATCGTTCATGTTGGAAGCAAACTCAGGGAACTCAGCCCTGATATCATCGATGGAAACAACCTTGCCGGCATTGACAAAGTCATTGGCGTCTGCGCCGTTAAAGAAGAAGAGAACGTCAGGCTCTGAGCCGGTCTCAAAGTCTGTGATTATCCTTGTCTTGAAGGTCTCGTCAGATGTTGCGGAGGTATCACTTACTGTGTTGCCTGTAGCAGCTTCCCAGCCGGCTACCGCATTCTTGTAATTCTGGGCATTGCTGTCCTCGCCTGCGAAAGTGGTTGTTACTGTGATCTCAACAGGACCGGAAGTACTTTCCTCAGCTGCGGGTGCTTCCTCAGCTGCAGGTGCCGGTGCCTCTTCCTTTGCAGGAGCCTCTGTCTGAGCAGGAGTCTCTGCTGCAGGTGCCTCAGGTGCAGTGCTTCCGCAGCCTGCCAACATGGTACCTGCCATAGCTGCTGTCATAAGAACTGCTGTCAGTTTTTTCATTTTCATACTTTCTCCCTTCTGCCGCGCCTTTTGAGCCGGCAAATGATTCATTTGTCTTGATTCTAGGATAACCTGACAGCTCTTTTTGTAAGATTGCTGAAATTGTTATTTTTTGACAATAATAGTGCTGATTGTATTTCCTTTTCCATCAGGTTCAATAATAAGGCGGCTCTCTCCCCCGTAGATCATCTTAAGTCGCCTGTTCACATTGCGGATCCCGATCCTGACGCTGCGCTCCTCCAGGGGCTTAATGTCCATGTCATCAGTAAGCAGCTGCCTGATCTTGTCCATATCCTCTTTAGAAGGCTCTCCCGGATTGATGATCTTTATCTTCATATCAACGCCGTCATTGTCAGCCCTGCCCTCGACCCGCAGGGTCACCTGTCTGCGGCCGTCCTCTGTGCCTCCGTACTCCACTGAGTTTTCTATGACAGGCTGGATTATGAGCCTTGGAACCATGACAGACAAAAGGGCCGGATCAATGATCTCCTCATGGCTGAACCTGTCTCCGTATCTGCACTCAATTATGTAGAGATAGGCGTTCACATATTCCATCTCTTCCTCTAAGGTTATAAGGGACTGCCTGTTCCTGTCCATGGTGGCAGACATCATGACAGAGAGGGCCTCGATCATGCTGCTGACCTTCTCCTCGCCGTGCATCCTGGCCTCCCAGTTGATTATCTCCAGAGTGTTGTTCAGAAAGTGCGGATTGATCTGGGACTGCAGGGCATGTATGTTGGCATCCCGAAGTGCGATCTCCTCCACGAATATCTTGTTGAACTGTTCCGAGAGCTTTTCCGACATCTTGTTGAAGTTGCGGCTAAGGTCAGCGATCTCTCCGCTTCCTCCCCTGCTCTCATCCACTGTAACTCCGTAATTGCCTCCTGCTATCTGCTTGGATACCTTTGTTATCTTCTCAATGGGTGCGCTGACCCGGTTATTGAAAAAGTGGAACACCAAAAAGATAAGGGGCAAAAGAAATACCAGGAGGATACAGAAGGTCAGAGTGATGGTCCTCTTCTCCAGATTGACCGCAGCCATGTCGTAATGAACTGCGTAGATAAAGCTCCCGTCAACACTGGTCTCCGAACTCATTACCATCTCCATGCCCCCGATGTTCTTAAGGAACGTCTCTCCTCTTTTGGGCGTTATCCCGTCTATGACCTCTGTAGTATCTCCTTCTCTCCACAGAAGCTCCCCGTCATAAAACACGCTCATTCCCCGATACTCCCATACGCTCTTTAAGCTCTCAAATACCTCCTCGGGGTTTAGTTCCATCACAAGGACAGCCATGCGCTTAAAGCCCCTGCCCATCAGGTTTCTGATCATATAGACGTGACCGCCCATGGAAAAGAATTCGGTCCTGGTGTCAAGATCCTCTGATTTCTCAAGGGCCACCTTCCAGACCTCATCCTTGAAATATCTGATCCTTGAAACGGATCCCCTTCCCGTGGTATTACCTGTGTAGTACAGAGTATCCGGCTCATCTAAAAAGACCAGCACCGTAATGTCAAAGCTGGGATCATATTTGTACTGGGCAGAAAGAAATGTAGTTACATCGTTGTAGAGTTTGCCTGAGTCTCCATTCTTGTGGTAAGCATTCCAGGCATCCCCGATATAGGGAAGATATGACGCATCCTTGGATGCGTCAATGCAGTCTGAAAGGCGGAGGATACTGATCTCCGCCGCCTTCTTCATAGATGTTGTTATTGTGCGCTCGCTCTGCCTGTCTATCCTCCCGGATACCACCAAAAGGAACAACAGCACAATGGCAATAAGCGGAATAAACCATCCCAGTGCCAGCAGCCTTATCATCTGCCATTTCAGTGAGTTTCTGCGCTTCATATTTCACCTCACAACCCAAGGAATTCTTTGTACGTCCTGCAGACCTCCTCTGCAGCGTCTCTGTCAGGCATCTCGCAGAAGATTCTTAAAAGAGGCTCTGTGCCTGAGAATCTGGCGCATACCCAGCCTCCATTTTTAAAGTATACCTTACAACCATCCATATAGGAAGTCTTTAAGATCTCTTCCTTAAGCTGCGGGATTAGTCTGTCCTCCATGAGGATCCTCTGGTACTCCGGCTTTTTGGCTGCCTTGAAGGAGTAGTTCTTTTCAACCATACAGAACTGCCCGAACTCCTCTCGGATGTCATCATAGATCTCAGAGAGCTTCCTTCCGGTGACAGCAAGCATCTCCACTAAAAGAGCTGCTGCATACACGCCGTCCTTGCCGTTGATGTGGCCCCTTACCGTAAGTCCCCCTGAGGACTCCCCGCCTATAAGGGCATCCGTCTCCGTTATCTTAGCTGAGATATGTTTAAAGCCCACGGGCACCTCGTAGCACTTCTGTCCAAACCTCTCTGCGATCCGGTCCAGCATGTGAGTGGTACAGAGGTTCCTGACCACAGGACCGGTCTCCTTTCTGTACTTCACAAGATAGTAGTACAAAAGGACCAGGATGTCATTGGGAGAAAGATATCTTCCCTTGTCATCCACAACACCTATCCTGTCCGCATCTCCGTCGGTGGCGATGCCTATATCGCAGCGGTTGTCCAGAACACAGGTGATAAGAGGCGACATTGCCGCTTCATTGGGTGCGGGAAGCTTGCCGCCAAACAGGGTATCATGGCGTCCGTGAATGGTATCCATCTCGCATCTTGCTGTCAGCAGTATGGTCTTGATGGCAGTCTCACTGACTCCGTACATGGGATCCAGTGCCACCCTCAGCGCTGCTGCCTTTATCTTTTCCACATTTACTCTATCCAGGATGTTGTCTATATACTCGTTTATGGGATAAAACTCCCTGATGAGGCCCTTTTCCCTGGCCTCCTCGTAGTCCATGGTATGAACAGGAAGTGCCACGTCCTCTATGTATCTCTCAACGTCCTGCGTGGTATTCTCATCCGCATCCCTGCCCTCTCTGGTAAAGAGCTTGATGCCGTTGTAGATGGCCGGATTGTGGCTTGCGGTTATCATCATGCCGTAGCTTAAATTATGCTTCATGACATAGAACATCACCAGGGGCGTCGGGCTTGACTTGTTGATGAGACTTGCCTTTATGCCGTTGCCTGCAAAAACAACACCTGCCCACTGCATCGCCTCCTTGGAGAGAAATCTCCTGTCATAGCCAAGAACTATCCCCTCATCAGCCACTCTCTCTGCCTTCATCTTGGAGGCCATGGCCTGTGCCAGTATCTGTACGTTTTCCTTGGTAAACTCATCGCCTATTATTGCGCGCCATCCGCCTGTTCCGAATTTGATCATACTTTCTTCCCCCTCTTACTAACCCATTACGACCCTCACACTGTGCTGCCTGCCATCTCCTGCAATATTGATCTTATCTACCATTGTGTCGTCGAGATAGATCTCTTTTACCCCCTTCTGGACATGTGCGGGGTTTTCTACCGTGATGTCGTACACATCACCTCTAAAGTATCTCTTCACATTAAAGCCGTCCCACCTCGCCGGAATGCAGGGATCAACAATAAGCTCATCAAACCCCGGCCTTATTCCCAGCATATAATGTGTCACTGCAAAATATGACCAGCCACCGGATCCCGTCATGAAGGGATGGTGAGCCTCTCCGTAGGCAGAGTGGTCCTTGCCGGAGATGAACTGACAGTAGGAGTAAGGCTCTGCATGCCTTGTCTCTATAATGTCATTCTGATAGTAGGGGCACAGGCTCCTGTAGTACTCAAAAGCCCTGTCGCCGTTACCCATGGTGCACTCAGCTGACCACACCCAGGGATTGGGATGAGAGAAGATGCTGCTGTTCTCCTTAAGTCCCGGGTATACCCTGGTGATAAAGCCAATATCATCATCGGGCTTAGTGTAGGCGGGAGCATTTAAAAGAATGCCATATGGGGTGTAGAGGTATTCGTAAACAGAATCAAGGGTTGTCCTTGCCTTGTCCTCATCCGCTGCCCCCGACAAAACAGCCCAGGCGTTGGATTCAAGGTGGATCTTGCCCTCCTCGTTCTCAGCGCTGCCTATCTTCCTGCCGTTGTGGGTTATCCCTCTTATGAACCACTTGCCATCCCAGAGGGTGTCATTAAAGAAGGACTTTAATCTTTTAAGCTCTTTGTCAAAGCTCATTCTGTCATCATCACGCCCCAGGAAAAGAGCCAGTTCAGACAGGCACACCAAAGCCCTGTACAAAAGGAATGACACCAGCGTACTCTCTCCGCCCCCAAGGTTTAAGCAGTCGTTCCAGTCCGCGCGAAGTCCCTTGCAGATGCCGTGATCTCCCACCTGCTCAAGGGAGAAGGAAACTATCCTCTTCATGTGCTCATAGACAGTGCCCTCACCGCCGTCTGCATAGCCGTATTTTTCATCCAGAAAATCATAGCAGCCTGTCTCCCTGACATATTCTGTTATGGAAGGCACCAGCCACAGGGCATCATCGGCGCAGGCATCAGAAAGGCCATGGACCTTGCTGGCTCCCTCCGGCTCCGGGATGACTGTTGGGGACTTAAAGGGCTTTTTCTTTTTCTCCTTTTCATCTTCGGGCATGAACCACCTTGGCTCAAAGAGATGTATGCCGTAGCCCTTTGTGGTCAGCGCCCTAAGAAGCTCCACTATCCTCTTTTTACAGCCCTCGGGATTGGTGGCGATGACGGTCATGGCGTCCTGGGCGGTATCCCTGTAGCCGAGTCCTGTTCTTCCTCCCACCTCAATGAAGGAGGCAAACCTTGAGAACATGACGTTTATCTCTGACTGGTACAATGTCCAGGTGTTTATCATGGTGTCGATCCCGGCTTCACCGGAGCTGACCTTAAATCTGTCCTGCTTGTTTTTCCAGAAGTTCTTAAGCTCCTGGTAGGCTCTGTCCAGCGCAGCAGGATCCTTATACTTCTCTCTGATATCCTGCGACTGTTTTAAAGCTCCCTCTCCCAGGAAATAGATAAGCCTTGCAGACTGTCCCGGCAAAAGGGAGAGGCTCTTTTGAAGAACTGCGCAGTGGTTACCTCCCTTTTGTCCCTGTCCCCTGCACCTGCCTTCAATAACAGCCTTCGGATTGGTCTCGGTGTTATAGGTGCCGATAAAATTGTCCCTGAGGCACTCGTAGCCGTCGGGTTCAAAATTTGCTGTAAAGTACTGATAGCCCTCCTCCTCGTAGTAGAGGTCATAGATGATCGCGCCATCCTTGTACTCGGAGCCCGCACAGTAGAGGCTCATCTGGAAGTTCTGATTGTCTATGGGCACATGGTGAAAAGAAAACTCAGCGTAGGAAAACACATCCAGCTCCCTGACCCTCTTGGAATCATTTCTTACAGTCACATCCCAGACAAGGACATTATCACCAATGGGAATGCTCATCTTCTGACCGGCATGTATGCCGCGGTAGTCGCACTCATAGGTGGTTGTTGAGAGTCCGTGTCTGCAGATGTACCTTGCCTCATCAAGTGGCTTGCCCACAGGCTGCCAGGAGATGGAAAAATAGTCCCCATCCTCTCTGTCCCTTATATACACATAGTCCCCGGGCCTGTCCATGGGAATGGCATTGCCACGAAACCTTGTAATCCTGTGATACTCAGGGGACTTGTAAAAGAGATATCCCCCTGCGGTGTGATTGAGTACCGCACACATATCCTCCACTCCCAGATAATTGGTCCAGGAAGTTGGCAGGTCAACCCTGTCTATAACATACTCATCGTTTTCCGTATCGAAATATCCGTATCTCATAATTCCCCCTGTTCCTGGCTAAACTGTTTCTATGATTTTAGTTTAGGGAAAAGAGATAAAAAGAGAATGTCTGTTTTTGGCGTATTGGACAAAAAAAGACCTGACAGAATTAAATCTGTCAGGCCTTATGATCTTCATTCAGAAAACCACATCATCCCTTAATTGCCTGGTAGAGGGCAGCATCTGCATTCTTCTTGTAGGGTGATACATAGAACAGTCCCAGAATTCCGCAGGTGCAGCATGAAAGGATAGCCCATCCGATAAAGGACAGATCATATACAAATGTACTCCACTTATTGCCACTCATCATTGCCCTTGATTTCTTGAGGGCATCAACTCCGCTGATGCCGGGGTCCTCTGCAAGAATGTACGGTACAAGCCTGTAAGAATACCCCAGGATAATTCCCGGAATGATAAATAAACATGTAGCAAGGCCTGTAAGGAAATTCTTAAGGAAAAGTCCCAGAACAGCATTCAAGTAATTGTTCTTGAATGCATGTCCAAGTTCTCCAACCTGAGCATTCTGACTCTGGTTAACAAGGAAGAATCTCTCGCAGCCAACCTCAAGGGGATTAAGCAGGAAGATATCTACCAAAGTGGCGATAGCAATAACTGTGCCGACAATACCCAGCACGATCAGTGCAAATGCCAGTAGTTCAGCATCACTGTATCCCTGCTCATTGATCGAACTAGTAATTTCTTCCCTTCTGCTGCTGACTCCGCTTGTAGTAGCAGCAAAAAACAGTCCGTAGATGAAAGCCACAAGAACTGAATTCCAGTAGTTTCGCTTGAAGCTCTCCTTACCCTTTGTCTTAACATCCGCTCTATTCCACATTTTTCGCACCTCCGCAAAATATACTTTTTTTCATTATAGCTCGAATTTGCAATCTTTTTCTACGTTATAGCGTTAATTTAATAATAAATTCACAATTAAAGCTCAGACTTTTTCAGGCTCCGGATACTCTGTTCCGAAGGTCTCCACGGTAACACTCTTCATGACCTGTGGGGTCACCGGTCTGTCATTCCAGTCGGTGTCACACCCTGCGATGTCATTTACCGCATCCATTCCCTCAACAACCTTGCCGAAGGCTGCGTAGTCTCCGTCAAGATGAGGGGAGTTTCTGTGCATGATAAAGAACTGTGAGCCTGCAGAATCAGGCATCATGGACCTTGCCATTGAGAGCACGCCCTCAGTATGCTTTAAGTCATTCTTAAAGCCGTTGGAAGAAAACTCACCCTTTATGCCATAGCCAGGGCCTCCCATTCCTGTTCCCTCAGGGTCTCCACCCTGTATCATAAAGCCGCTTATTACTCTGTGAAAAATAGTTCCGTCATAAAAGCCTTTCTTTACAAGAGATATAAAGTTGTTGACTGTGTTGGGAGCTATTTCAGGGTAAAGCTCTGCCTTGATGAGCGCTCCGCTTTCCATTGTGATAGTTACTATCGGATTCTGTGCCATTTTTCTCCTCCTAAAAAATAATCTTGTCAAAACCGCAGGGCTGCAAAAAAGTGTTCCTCTTTCCACCATGAGCCCCATAGTCTATTGTAAGCCATGATATGACTTAGTCAATAAACTTATTTAGCCATTGTGTCACCCCTCAGGGTTAGGGTCGTCATTGTATGTTCCGCTATGGGTAGTTCCATTGATAAACTCGACATTTTTGCCGTGGTGATTGCCGATATATCCCTGGATCTCACAGGCATCGAAGGTCACATCCTGCGCCGCATATTTGTAGCCCTTCTTTCTGCGCTCAGGTCTGCTATAGGTGTAAAATGCTCTGTACTCCCAGTTGCTTCCTGACTTGCCTGTCTTAATCTCGCAGTTTTTGATGTAGATATTGCTGCAGATACCATCTCCGCTGCAGTCCGTATTGGGCTCTATACAGATGCAGGCATGAGGGGATCTTGATCCGACATTCAGAATCCTGCAGCCTTCTATTTTGACGTTGTCTGCATCCACGATTCCTATATTGTTGCGCCAGTTGTCATGAATGTAACAGTTTATTATGTTGACTCCGTCATTGCCGACATTGTCCGAAATATCCTCAGGATCGCCGTGCTGCTGAACCGCCAGGTAGATGCCCTCGCAGTACATGTTGCAGATCTCCATATTGGCCACAGTGGAGTTAGTGGTTCCCTTGATCCAGATACCGTATCTGTCATAGGTGTTCTTTTTGTTGTCTCCTATCAGGTGTCCGCCAATGACTGAACAGTTCTCTGTGTTGATCATGCTTATGGCACAGTCATCAGCCCCCTCATCCGATTCAAAGTAGATGTAGGTCTCATCATCCATTAAAAGAGTAACATTGCTGCGCATGAGAATCCCTGATTTGTACCATCTGCCTGTGTACTTCACGGAATAATTGCCTGCCGGAAGATAGACATAGCCGATATCGTTGTTATAGGCTTTTTCAATGGCCTCATTTATGCCGTCAGCAGAGTTCTCCACTCCGGTGGGATCCACCGGGTACCTGGGATTGGAGTCAAGGCTTATGTACTCTCCGGGCTCAAGGTCTTCAATACTTTTGCTCTCGTAGCTCCACTTTGCATAGAAGTCAAGGTCCGTTGATGTTCCCAGAGGTATCGCATAATCCTCCGGCTTTTCCGGGTTCTTTACAACAGGTATTGTGAACTTGCTGTCCCTGTACCAGCCATCAAAAGAATAGCCGGGCATGGTGGGGTCAGCCAGAGTCTTAAGTTCTGTCATTACAGTAAAGCTCTCGGGATTGCCCGATCCGTTGGTGCCTCCATAGAGATGGTAGGTGACGGTAAACTCGTGGATACCCCACTGGGCATAGAGCTTAACGCTTCCGCCTGTTTCTGTTATAAGTCCCAGGTCGCAGAGCATTCCTCCGGATATAACCGCTTTATCATCAAAGGCCAGTCCCGGATTACCTGCTGTGGGGGCAGGAACCGTATTCCAGTTCTTCATCTCATACCCGTCGAGCTTAAAGCCGTTACCGCTTAGCTTGTAGTCCCTGCTCATATTGAGGTTGTTCATGGCCTTGGTGCTTCCGGTGGCCCTGTCATCATTCTTGTCAAAGACAACCCTGTAGGTGTAATCCTCCCACTTGGCATAGACCGTCATATCCACATAGGGTGAACTGATGATGTTTGCCACCCGGTTCTTACATGCCTTTTCCTTGTACCATCCCACAAACTGCTTGCCTGTTCCATAGGCAGTCGCCAACAGATACCCGCTCTCATATCTGCTGCCGTAGTCTGTTACATAACCGGCTTTTTCGGTGACAAGCACAGCATCGGCCGGTCCTCCGTTCATGTCATAGTTGATGGTATATCTTGTGGTCTGCCACTTGGCGTAAAAGACCTTTTTGCCCGTGGAACCTGCCCTGATGCCGGTGGCTTTCTTTTTGCAGTTCTTGTCCAGATACCAGCCCAGGAAGGTATCACCCATCTTGTAGGGCTCTGCCAGATAACGGATAGGCTCATCCGTATTCTCATCCTCATCTCCGATATAAACAGCCTTCGTACCTGATGATCTGGGAGCAGCAAAGACTATCTCCTGGTCAATACTGTAGCTGAAGGTCTCAACCGCATCCATGATCTCAGGAGCATTGACGTTATACAGCGTCACCTGATACAGCTCCTTTTCCCAGACTCCGTACAGTGTCACTTCAGGCCTGTAGTTCTTTTCGCCCTTAGGACCACCTTTACTCTCAAAGCCTGTTACAGTCTCTTTGTCAAAATAGTCTGCTCCTGCATCGCCTCTTTCTGCCAGTGGCACAAGGCTCCAGCCCTTAAAGGTGTAGCCCTTTATCCTGAACCTGTTGGCAGTGATGGCTTTTGCAGTGTTAAATACCATCTTCTGATCTGACATCTTACCTGTTACAGTGCAGCCTGACGGTGCATCCGCATCAAAGACTATCCTGTAGGCCTGCTTGTCGCCTGCTTCCCACATGGCATAGAGAGTCAGGTCTCCAAAGGTGCTCTCTGTTATCCTGTCTATTTTTTTCTTAAATGACGGGTCAAGGTACCAGCCAAGGAAGCTGTCACCGCTCCTTGTGGGAACAGGAAGCTCGTACCCGCCTTCATTGCCGTGTCTGTAGCTTGTTATGGCATCTTCCGGAAGAGTGCCTCCGCCGGTGACATAGCTTATGCTGTAGTCCGACTCAGTCCAGCAGGCATACAGGGTGACCTTAGTGTTCTTCACTATGGCACCTGCGTCAAGGATGTGACTGCCTTCTATGAAATCCGCTATAGGCACATCTGTGGTGAACCTGCCCTCAGACCTGTCATAGGCAATCTGATATCCGCTTCCATCGGCGGCTGTGTTCCAGCCTGTAAATGCAGCTGCCTTTTTCACAAAGCCGCATGCCGAAAGCTCCCCTGTGCTCTGGCTGAAAAGAAGTGTCTGATTTTTGGTAAAGCCACTGTCCGAGCCGTTGCCCTTAAAGATAAAGGTTATCTTAAGGGGATCCCACTTTGCATAGAGCTTAAGGTCTCCGGCAGTCTTTGCTGTGATGGCCTTAAGCTTTGTCCCATACCCTGCGTCCGTAAACCAGCCCCCAAAGCCATATCCTGCTCTGACAGGAACAGGCAGAGCGATCTTACTTCCGTAGGTATACTCATAGGGGATCTGTCCCGAAGGCATGGTTCCGCCTTCAAGTTCGTATTCTATGTCAAAGCTCGCACCCCACACAGCATAGAGGGTCCGCGCTTCATTAAAGCTGTTCTTATACTCATCCCTCTTTATGACGCCGGAGAAGTCCTCCTTGTCTTTCACAAGTGCCTCACCATCCCTTATCAGGGACCAGCCAAGAAAGGCATAGCCGGGCTTTTTAAATTTGTTGGCAGGAAGCTTTTTGGCTACTCCGTAAGAGAAGGCCATGGGCGCCATATTACCGATTGCGCCATTGCCGTCAAAAAAGACCTTATAGCTGTAGGGCACCCACTTGGCGTAGAGATCCACATTGCAACAGGTTCCCTTCTTGATGCGGGTGACCTTCTTTGTGTAGGCGCTGTCAAGGTACCAGCCTCCGAACTGATACCCAAGGGTCCAGTCCTCCTTATCGGGCGGAAAGACCTCAAAGGTATCATCGTCCGCAGTAAAGGTGAGCTTTGTGTTTAATGGATTGTTCCTGCCTCCGTTGGTGTGGTAGGTTACTGTAAAGCTTTTTGATGCCCACTGCGCATAGAGTTCAACAAAGCTCCCATCAGCTGCTGTCACAAGAGCTCCCTCTTCATAAGAAGTACCGTCTCCTTTAGGTGAGGTGTTCCAGCCTGTGAAAAGATATCCATCCCTTACGAAGGCATTCTTCATGATCTCAATGCTGCCTGATGAGGCACTCTGCTTCTTCATCTTACCGCCGGTAGCTCCATTGCCGTAGTAGATAACGGTAAAGCCTGCAGGAGGATTTTCTATGGTAAAGGTAGCGGTCTTACTTCCGCCGTAGTCTCCCTTTCCATACAGGGTAACGCTACCCTTTCCCTTGCCCTCATTGTTCCTGTAAGAAGAGGCATCTATCTCAAAATCTTCGGGAGTCAGTATCTCATTTCCAACCTTCACAAGAATCTCAGAGTATTCAAGAGTTACAGGAGTACCATTGTAGATTTTGTTCTGGATTGTGACAGAAGCCTTACTGATGCTCATGGCAGTGACGCGATACTGCGCTGTTGCAACGGCGCCCTCAAAGTCTCCCTTTCCTGTTACAGTTACCTTCAGGGTTGTTCCGGCGGGAACAGTGTCATCCTCTTCTGCGGTATCTCCGCTGCTTCTTTGCTCTGCGTCAAGGAGCTGAACATCCTCTTCGTAGGTATAGGCAAAGGCCTTTTCATAGTCCTTTCCGGCGCTGAGCTTTTTGCCGTTATCATCCCGGACGGTGACGGTGGTAAAAAAGTTGCCCTTTTTGTTGGAGAATACAACATCCGAAGCTTCTGCAATGAAAGTCTTCTCATCCTCGTCTCCCATCTTAAGGAGCTCTTCCTCTGCAAGTTCGCTTTCATTTTTGTCTCCGGAGATTTCACCATCTGAAGCAGCTTCTGATATCTCTTCATCTTTGTCTGTTTCGGCCGGTATCCCTTCTGATTCGTTGTCTGTTTTATCTGCTGCTAATGCGCTATCTAAAGAAGCCGCGTTCTCTGTGTCAGCTGTGTTCTCTGTGTCAGCCGCATTCTCTGTATCAGCTGTGTTCTCTGCACCGGCTGCATTCTCTGTTGTATCTGCATTCTTTGCTGTATCCATGTCCATTCCGGACTCTTCTTTTGATGCTGCAGCTTCAGGATCTGCATCCCCGTTCTTTACATCTTCAGGATCTGCAGCTTCAGACTCTTCATCTTCAGGCTCTGTAATTTCAGAGGCTTCTGCATCCTCCTCTGCTGTATCCTCTGCAGAGACCAAAGCCGTAAACTCATCGTCCCCGGTCTCAGCCTTCTCCCATACAGCATAAAAGATCCTGTCCTCTACAGGCTCAACCTCTGTGTCATCAGTGATGATCATGTCCTCAAAAAGATATTCTCCCGGCTCCTCATCAGCATACCAGCAGACAAATTCATAGCCCTCAAGCTGCGGCTTTGGAAGACTGTCATACACAAGCCTTTCCTCAGTATCCTCCATGATCGCGTAGGAATCTTTATACCTGCCATCCTCACTTACATATATCTCGTACTCGGATATCTCTTTTTCATCCTCAAAAACAAAGTAACCGGGATCTGCCTTCAGGGTTACTTTGTACTCTTGTGGCTCCTTTACTTCCTCGGAAGAAAGCAGCATTCCGTCCTCAATGGCCATGGCCATAGTGCTATCTCCAATAACAGCTGTGCCCATCATAAGTGACGACATTGTAAAAGCAAGTAATCTCCTGTTCATACGCATATACCGGTTACTCCTTATTCTTATATTATTTATTGATAGTTTATTCTTCTGCCCGATCACCAGGGACTGATATCCTCGTTAATACCGCCATCCCCGGTTCCATCGGATTTTTCTCCGCCTTCTCCCTCAACATACTGTGACCACTTCTCCAGATTTCCCCGTTGGTCCTTTCTATCCTCCATTGCGTCTTTCTTTTTACCCTCAAGCTCTCCCTGAACCCGCTTTTCCTTGTCGGAGGGCTTGGATTCACTGCCCGATGAGCCTTCGCCGTCGTTCTGCGCCTGGCTCTCCTGCTGCTGTTGCTGTGACTGGTTCTGATCGGGATTCTGGAGCTTCTCGATCATCCTGTCGATATCCTCTTTTAGCTGCTGGGCATCCGCATCGTGCCCCACCTGTCCCTCTTCGCTGACTGCACAGCCCTTTTCAAGAAGAACATCCCTTGCCTTATACAGGATAAACAGTGCGGTATCCACCTTTTCCTGAGTGTTCAGGTTGTAGAAATCTATGGTGTCGCAAAGGGCCAGTGCCAGGTTGATCCTTATCTTGCAGTCCTTGCCCTCCGGAGGGTAGTTCTCCAGGGCCTTGGTGTAGTAGGAAATGGCAGAGTTGTAATCGCCATATCTGTAGGCTGCATTTCCCAGATTGTAATAGGGGACAAAACTCTCGGGGAAGTTCATGGACAGTAGTCCTTCCTCTGCTTCCGTCTTGTAATCTCCCTTCATGTAGCTGCTGACATAGTCATGGTTGATGATAAGTCGCCTTGCTAAAAGAACTGTCATAACCAGAAGCAAAAGCCCCATGGCCGCTACAAAATATACTCTAAGAGGAATTTTTTTCATGCTCACATCCTCCCTCTTCTGACAAACATCACAATCTCAGTAAACAATATGAGAATAAGCGGATATGCAAAGAAGTAATAGATATCCTTTGCTATCTCCGCCCCGCTTCCGGACTCGATAACGGTCTTGCTGCTCTCCTTAATGAGCTCCACCGCCCCGGACAGGGCCACATTGCCGCTGTTCATGTTAAGGTACTGTAACCCCAGCTGCTCTGCTATGGTCTTCAGATTCTCCTCATCAATTTTGGACATGGCGTCCTTGTGGGTGGAGTAATCATATACATAGCTGTAGCCGTAGGTCTCCTTCATCTTGCCGCCCTGCTCACTTCCGTAGCCAAGCACAGCTCCGGAATCTATGTACTGGGCAAGCTCCGAGTAGTCCTTAAGCTGTTTGTTGTTGGTTATCTCACCGTCGCTTATGTAAAAGACAATTGTCTTGCGGTTTTCTTTCCTTGCAGATGACAGCAAAAGCGCCTCCACATCCTTGTAGGGGATCGAGAGATCACTTCCTTTGGCATAGTAGCTGTCAGGCGATTCAAAGGTGTCAAAAAGATCCCTTATGTACTGCATATCCTGGGTAAAGGGCGAGAGCACATGGGCGCTGTCATCAAAGGTCACCAGGCCGAAATTGCTGCCTGCCAGCTCATCGATGATGAAGCTCACATCCTTTTTTACTCCCTGCATCCTCTCTTTTCTGCCATCGTAGTCCAGAGCCCACATACTCATGGTATTGTCCACCACAAAGAGAACATCCAGGTTCTTGGTGGCAAACTCATATCTGGTCTCAACCACCACAGGTCTAAGACCTATTATAAACGCCAGCACATAGATGACAGTCATCCGCACCAGGGAAAAGATCTTTTCACCGGTCTTAAGTTTGTTCCTGATAATGAGAAAAGCCGTCGCTGCAAACAATATTCCAAAGATCAGCAGCAGTATTCCCACAGGAAGAATAGGTTTAATGCTCATTTTTGAAGTACCAATCCTGCCGTGCATCCAAGCACAAGGCATATCAACAAGATAACAAAGGGAATTCTTGGAAGGTCGATGGTCTGTCTGGTCATGACAACCTTGACCATCATGGCCTCCTGCTTCTGGATGTCCTGAACTATCTCAGACACCGTCTGGGAAGGAGTCCTTACATAGAACTTGCCCCCGGTATTCTCCACTGCCCTCTTAAAGCCCGCAAGGCAGGAGGAGTAGTCATATTCCTCAGGCAGGTAGAATTTATCCTCCGAGGGGAAGATACCAAACACCGTCACCTTGTTCTTTTTACAATAGTTCGAAGCTTCCTCCAGATTAAGAACTTCCTTTACCATGGCGTTGAGCTCGTTGTCAGTGCTCATGATTATGACCCTGGTCCTCTCTGAATTGTTCAGATAAGGGAAGGAGTAAAGAGCTGTTCCCAGTCCCTCTCCAATAAGGGACGAGCCCCTGTACCAGTTCTCATACAAAGTGCCTGCCTCAAAATAATCCAGCTTATCGGACAGCTCCTGATATCTCTCATACTCATTATCAGGAATGTAGTTCAGGTCATCATATTTCAGATAGTAGTTCTCAAAGTACTCCTTCTGCATTTCAAAATAGCCGCTGAGTTCATCGAGTCTCTCTAAAATGTAGTCGTAGTCGTCCGTAAGAGGCACATAGGTAACCGATGAGGTATTGAATATATTGATACCAAACCTGTCACCTTCAAGCCCTGCAACTACCCCCTTTAGGTATTCCGTGATCTCGGAATTGAGGTCGTAGAGTGAATAGGAGACATCAAGACATAAGATGATATCTCTCTTTTTGACTCCGCTTACCACATCGTCTGTCCTGTATGGCCTTGCAGCCAGGAAAAGAGCTGAGACAATGCTTCCGATGATACCCACAAGCAGTACTGCAGACAGTATCCTGTACCTGATATTAAGCTTTTTATACAGAGGTGAGTTCTTTATCCTGGCGGTGTTGGAGGCCTTTGTTCCCCCGTCAAAACCGGTGATCCTCTTTCTGTGTAACAGATACACGATGGCAAGAGAGATTGCCAGAAGCACAACGCCGATGATGACTACCTCTATGTACATTAACTCCATGATTTTATCACTCCCATGGCCACATTACAGGAATCGGCAAAATTCCTGTCTATGGCTCTTTCATCCTCCGCAAACTCGGGGACGTAATACTCCTCCATAAGGATGTCCAGCTTCCTTATGCCCATGGCCTTCACTTCCCCCACGGTAAAATTCTCCACATTTATACCCGTGACCTCGTGAACAAAGCTCCTTATTATGGCGCTGAGCTTCTGATAGCCGTCTCTCTTGGACAGCTTTCCCTCACTGTATCCTTTTAAAAGAGCTGATACCCTGCCCATGTAATCCTGCTTCATCCTCTGAAGCACTTCACGGGTCATCCGTACCCTGGTGTAAGAAGGCCTTACAGCTGCAGCCCTCTTTCTGAGCCTGTAGAGTGCTCTTCCCACATATGTCAAAAGAGCTGCGGTAATGATACCAAGTACCACCGCAGCAAGTATCACATACCAGCTGTATTCAAAGGGCTGTTGTAGTTTAACCGAAGTAACCATTTCTATACCTTTCAAGAAGCAGTATCGTACTGTCTATTATATCGTCCTGAGATGAGAGAGAGGTAAGACATGCTCTGAATTGTTTACAGATCTCTGATGCCTTGTCTGTGATCTCTTTTCTCATCCTCACCTCTTCTTCATGAAGGGCCCTGGAATGGGAAAGAAAGAATCTCTCATACCTGCTGATCTCATTGTCATAGACCGTATCCCCTGTAAGAAAAGCATCCTCTATATTAAGTATCAGAAGGTCGTGAGTTGAAGTGATGCTCCTTACAAGTCCCGCATCAAGCTGCGCAAGCCCCTCCATATCCGTCAAAAGGAAGATGATCATCCTCTTGTGTACCGTATTGAGAACCTCCCTCACCGCATCGGGAAGGCTTTCTTTAGTGTCCGTGGTGATGACTCTTTCATAGTCATACAGGAGCTTTTCAAGATGATCTGTTCCTGATTTAAAGTAGCTGACGGAGGCATTCTCATCTCCGGGAAAAGACATGGCTATATCCGCGCCGTTTCTCCCCATGATGTAGCCAAGAGTCCCAAAGGTCATAAGACTCAGCTCCTTTTTGGCTTCACCCTTTGGAGTGTCACCCAGCATCTTGGAGCCTCTGTCACAGATGAACATCACGTTGTGCCTTCTGTCAGTCATATATCTGCGCACAAGAACAGAACCCATGCGGGAAGATGACTTCCAGTCTATGTCATGTACGTCATCCCCGTAGGTATATTCCTTGAGATCATCAAACTCCAGGCTCCTTCCCCTGTGTATCGAGTGGAAATCGCCGTCCAGAATGTTTGATGTCTTTCTCTTTGTATAAAGAGCTACTGCCCTTCTGATCCTTGACAGATAATCGTAGTCAATCTTCATTATGGCGCCTTTACTGAATTGACGATACCATCAATGACAGCTTCCACAGGAACGTTGTCGGCAACTGCAGAGTAGTTGAGGCCGATCCTGTGACGAAGCACCTGGTGGCTGACCTGCTTCACATCCTCAGGAGTCACATAGGTTCTGCCCTGTATAAGAGCTGCTGCCTTGGCCATTTTGAGAAAGGCAATGGAGGCTCTGGGGCTTGCCCCGATGCGCACATACTTGCCCAGCTCAAGATTCTGGATCTGTCCCGCTCTTCTGCTGGCCACAACTATGCTTGAAATGTACCACTTGATGGCATTGTCCACATATACCTTGGAGGCTATCTCCTGAACCTTGTCAACATCACTTATGGCAAGAACCGGAGGATCGACCCTTGAGATGGCTCCTGTCTCGATGCGGCTTAGGATCTCCACCTCCTCACCTGCAGTGGGATAGGTGATGACTTCCTTGATAAGGAATCTGTCGGTCTGAGCCTCAGACAAAGGATAGGTTCCCTCCTGCTCTATGGGGTTCTGGGTTGCTATCACGATAAAGATATCCTCAGGCATGTGATAGCTCCTGCCACCAATGGTGACCTGCTTCTCCTGCATGGCCTCCAGCATGGCTGACTGGGTCTTGGCACTTGACCTGTTGACCTCATCCAGAAGGACAAAGTTGGCAAATACCGGTCCCAGGATATTCTCAAACTTGCCGGTGGCCTGATTGTATATCTGGGTTCCTATAATATCTCCCGGAAGCAGATCCGGTGTACACTGTATCCTTGAAAACTTTCCGTCTACAGCATCTGAGATTGCCTTAGCAGCTGTAGTCTTGGCAAGACCGGGAACAGACTCTATTAGTATATGGCCATCGGCGATGATGGCACCTATCAGCGAAAATTTCAGCTGAGCCTGTCCCACCACCTTGGCATCAAAGTAGTCGGAGAGCTTCTTTATCACTTCCTGGGAGTACTTGTACTCCTCCTCCGTGATCCTGTTCTCCCCGGTGCCCGGAACCTGCCCGGCCTCCGGAGTCAGCTCCTCACGTGCTTCAGTTATATTAGTATCCATTGTATATCTCCTTAAATTATCTACCCCAGAGTCGTGTCCCGGGGCCCCTCGACAAAATCCACATTTTTTGCTCATGTTGTCCTAAGCGCTCCGTCGAGCCCAAAGCATGAATTACTCGTGGAGAGCCACTCCTAATTCATTGGTCTCTACTCCACAGGACAAAAATCGCAAAATAATGTGATATTTTGTCTCTGGTCCCCGAGCCACGACTCTTCATTCAACTAATTCATCGATACACAGGTCGGGGACAAAAATATAATTTGTCTCTCGCAGGCCTTTTGAGGCGGCCGGTAGTTAGCGAGGTCTTTTCGAGCTTACTACCGCTGCCAGTCGAAATGGAGCGCAAGCGTGCCAAGAAGACAAATATATTTTTGTCTCAGGCCGTCCGTTCTACAATCCGTTCGTTATCGAATGATCGTGGCCAGATTGCGCATGATGCCGGCCGCAATGTCAGGCTTATTCATGGAGTAGACGTGAATGTGGCTGACTCCGTTGGAAATAAGATCTATGATCTGGTCGCTGGCATAGATGATGCCTGCTTCCTTCATCTTGTCGGGATCATCCGCAAAGCGGTCCACCATGATCTTCATCTTCTGGGGAATGGTGGAGCCTGAAAGCGCCACGCTCCTGGAAACCTGCTTTGCATTGGTTATGGGCATGATGCCCGGAAGCACCGGAACCTCAATGCCCTTCTCTCTTATGCGGTACAAAAACTGATAGAGAGTTGAGTTGTCAAAAAACATCTGGGTGGTCAAAAAATCGCATCCCGCATCAACCTTTTCTTTTAAGTGCTGAATGTCCTCGGACTGCCTTGCACACTCCACATGCCCCTCGGGATAGCAGGCTCCGCCTATGCAGAAGCTGTCATCTATGGACTTGATGTCATAGATAAGCTCTGTGGCGTGGTTGTAGTCGTAGCAGATCCTTCCCTCCTTGGGGATGTCTCCCCGAAGGGCCATGATATTCTCAATGCCCCTGGTTTTGTACTCCTGTACCATGGCTTTGACCGTCTCCTTGGTGGAGGATACGCAGGTGAGATGAGCCAGCACGCTTACTCCGTACTTATCCTGAAGGTCAGATGCAATACCGGCTGTATTCTTGCTGGTACCACCTCCAGCACCATAAGTGACACTCATGAAATCCGGAGAAAGAGCTGCAATCTCTGCTGCTGCCTTCTCCACAGCTTCATACCCTGCGTCGGTCTTGGGCGGAAATACCTCAAAGGACAGGGTGACTTCTTTGCCCGCAAAAATTTCTGTTATTTTCATACGCACCCCTATCTGTTACACGTTTATCTCAGCAGTAAGTCCCAAAGCATCCTTGTTTTCATCAAGAATGGGCTTTACAACTTCTGCAAGGAACTTATCAACCTGATGAGCACTGCAGCCTACATACTTCTTTGGATCCATGGACTTCTGAAGCTCTTCAAGGCTTAAGTGGAACGCAGGATCAGCAGCAATAAGCTCTAAGAGGTTATTGTCCCTGCCCTCTACCTTGACGGTCTTACCTGCCTCCATGGACAGCTCTCTAATCTTTTCATGGAGCTCCTGTCTGTCTCCGCCGGCCTTAACCGCATCCATCATGATGTTCTCTGTTGCCATGAACGGAAGCTCGGCAAGCATATGCTTCTCAATAACCTTGGGATATACCACAAGGCCGTCCACAACGTTGAGGCACAGATCCAGCACTCCGTCTGTTGCAAGGAAGCCCTCGGGAATTGAGAGGCGCTTGTTGGCTGAATCGTCAAGAGTTCTCTCAAACCACTGTGACACCTCTGTGATGGCAGGGTTAAGTGTATCAACTATCACATATCTTGAAAGGGAGCAGATTCTCTCGCTCCTCATGGGATTGCGCTTATAAGCCATGGCTGAAGATCCGATCTGGCTCTTCTCAAAGGGCTCCTCAACCTCTTTTAAATGCTGCAGAAGCCTTATGTCCTGAGCCATCTTGGTGGCTGATGAGCAGATTCCTGAAAGGACGTTTATCACCTTCATGTCGATTTTTCTTGAATAGGTCTGTCCTGAAACCGCCATGCAGCCCTTAAAGCCCATCTTGTCGGCAAGCATGGGATCAAGCTTATCAACCTTTGAAAGGTCGCCGTCAAAGAGCTCAAGGAAGGATGCCTGGGTTCCTGTGGTACCCTTGGAGCCAAGGAGCTTCATGTTATCAAGGACATAGTCAAGGTCCTCAAGATCAATGGTGAAATCCTGAAGCCAGAGGCAGGCTCTTTTACCTACAGTGGTGGGCTGTGCGGGCTGGAAATGTGTAAAGCCAAGAGTTGGCTGATCCTTGTACTGGTCAGCAAACTTTGAAAGAGCAGCGATGACGTTAATGAGCTTTTTGCGTACCAGCTTAAGAGCATCGGTCATCACGATTATGTCGGTGTTGTCCCCAACGTAACAGCTGGTGGCTCCCAGGTGGATGATGCCCTTTGCCTTGGGACACTGAACTCCGTAGGCATATACATGGCTCATAACATCGTGTCTTACTTCCTTCTCACGGGCCTTGGCCACATCGTAGTTGATGTCATCCTGATGCGCTTTGAGCTCATCGATCTGCTCCTGGGTAATATTAAGCCCCAGTTCCTTTTCAATCTCAGCCAGCGCTATCCAGAGTCTCCTCCAGGTCCTGAACTTCATATCCGGTGAAAAGATATACTGCATTTCCTTGCTGGCATATCTTTCTGACAACGGGCTAACGTAACGGTCTGTGCTCATAATCCTTACTCCTCCTGAAAACCTTGCTTATTAATGTAACTGTAGAAAATTCTACACAATATTACCATTTATCCTGTCACTTGTCTTCATACCTGGAAACCATATCCAGAATTTCCTGGGTATATTTGGGATACTGCTGGGCCATGTCCTCGATCTCCAGCTTGGCATTTCCTGCCACCACATCCCTGTTGTACTCCATGCGCTTTCGAAGGGACTGCCTCCGGACATTGAGGCTGTGTCTTATCTCCACTTCCTCGTTGTGATCAAGAAGCGCCTCTACCTGGTGGATCCAGATGTCAGGGTCCTTGATCCTGAAGTGCCTAAGCATATAGATAAGGTCTTTTTCGTTGGAATCCAGAAGCTTTTGAGCATCCTCATACTTTTCTCTCTCGAGTCTCTCCTGGGAATACCTGTCATAGAGGCTCCTTAGCTCCTTGGAGGAGCTGACTCCGAACTTAAGACACAGATAATCTATGAGATTGGTGTTGTTGACATATCTTATCTTGACCTGGTTCTGCAGCATTATAAGCCTTGATATCGATCCGGTGACACGCTTAAGCTCCACCGCAGCGTTGGAATTCTGGAAATACAAGGCAGTCACTGCAATGGCTGCCATAAGTATTGTCACCATGTATCCATAGATCACGTTAAGGCCAAGTCCATGCTGGAGAATGAGCAGAAATACCAGTATCACTCCAAGGGCTATGCCCGTGGCGATGATCAGCCGCTTGGAATTCTCTATTGTAGAAAGAAGATCATCCTCCTGAAACAGATATGCCTCATGCTCACTGTCCAGGCGCTTTAAGTCATTTCTTATCTTTTTCTGATAATCCTCTGCCTCAGAAAGCTTGGCAATTCCGGACCTGGCATCCTTCTGAAGCCTGTCCATCCTCTCAAACTCGGCGTCGGTCATCTTGCTCTTTCTGTTGCTGAACTTCTCCTTCTGCTTTTGGGACTCCAGGATCTTTTCAGCGCAGGCATTGATCTCTGCCCTGTGCTCCGGCGGAAGGGCATCGATCTCCTCCATATCCCTTAAGTGGCTGGTGACGTCCTTGTACTCGAATTCCAGCTCTTCCAGCTCTCTGGAGGCTTCCTGCATCTGAAGAAGGCAGCTTCCAATGTACTCCCTTCTCTGCACAGGATCGTCCATGTCCACGTTTTTTCTGGTGTAGACAATGTCATTCCAGTTCTGGAGTTTGGTCTGCTCCTCCCAGTCCGCATCTCGATTTTTTTTATTAAAGATGTCAAATAACCCCATTATTTCACCCTGTCTTTAATAAGCTCCCTGTAGGACAGCTTCATGCCGTCAGTGATCTCTCCCACCTTGTTGTAGTACTCGTGCATCTTGCCCTCGGCCTTGTACACCGAAAGTGTCCTGAGCATCAGGTTATCCTGTGAAGAAGCGTAGAGCTCCTCTGCCTCCTTCACCCTCCTCTCTACCTCCATGGAGGACTCATAGGCCTTGTCGGAGTCCGCTATAAATGACACGTACTCCTTGTTGGAAAGATTCATCCTGACCGCAGACAGATACTGAAGATAGGACTCCTTGTTGCCGCCATCCTCGTAGGCCTTCAAAAACAGCTGCGCCGCCTTCTCAAATAAGAAGAGCCTCGCATACATTACCCCTTCATTGTGCTCGATGTGAGCTCTCAGTCTGCCATCTATACCGGGAGTGTTGTTAAGCAGAAACTCATACTCCCTGAATGCCATGGAGTATCTGTCGTTTTTGAAAAGAAAATCCGCCCTCTGAAGCTTTTTCTGGTACATATCGAGGCCGGCGTTGCCCCTTAGTATCTGCTCGGTCTTGTCCACCTCTTTCCTGGTATTATAACCCACATAGTCCAGGATGGTGCCGGCAATTGCAGCCATGGAGCATCTCTTGGCGTACATGCTTCGAAGCTCATCCGAGAGCCTTACCAGTGAGCACTCCCTCTCGATCCAGTCAAAGAGCTCCTCTCCAAAGGTCTCCTCATCCAGAAGGAAGGCGTTCTGCACGATGCAGTAGCACAGCTCCTCAATGCAGAAGACTCTTTTGCCTATCTTCTCTATTGTGTATGGATTTTGTGCATAGCTTCCTATGCATAAGATTGGTCTGGTCATTTGTTATACCTCTATGGTCTGCTCCCACACCTGGCCTGAGGCCGGGAAGAGCTCACCAAAGCCAAGGTCTGTTACCTTGACGTGTACTTCGTGGACACTGTCCATATTGATAAAGATATGAAGCCTCGTGGTACCCTTGGGTCGCTGCTCAAGGCCGTCGAGACATAGCTGCACCACCTTTGGAGTCCCTCCTGTAAGGGGCGTCACATCTATGTTTAGTATTCCGCTGGAATCCATTATGATATCGAGACTTGCCTCAGCCTCATACCAGTTGACTCCCGCATCAAGAAGTGCATGATACACCTCGGTTCCGCATTTAAGAAGCTTCATGCCCAGATTGGACTTGAGCTTGTCCTCTCCAAGAAAGACAAATCTTGAACCGTTCTGGGTGGGGCGTATCCTCTCCCTGGCAGCTATGCTGGCTCCCTTGCTGAAGAGATTGTTGCCCTGGAACACTCGCCTTGTCCTGCAGAGATACTCCAGTGAATTCTTGGGCCACTTCTCCTTAAAGCCATCCCCCAAAAGGAATACCGTGGATACGATCCTGTCCTCACAGAGCCTTTGCATGATAGCCAGAAACTCATCATCAAGCCTCTCACTGGTCCTGTGGAAAAGAGCTGCATCCTTGGGGAAAGTCCCCTCCGGGATCTTAAGCGAGTCATAGTTCACGGAATCTATTGTTGCCACCACGGGTCTTGTGTTGTTGTTAAGGCTCATCCTGTGTACCGTCAGCGTCTCAAGATCATAGTCACAGGCCAGCATGGTATGCTGGGTAAGCTCATCCGGCTGATAGAGCATATAGTTGTAAAAGCTCTCCTCATGGCTCTGATAGTAGATATTGCCTGTCTTGAGTTCCAGGGCCGAGGTCACGCTGCCCAGCACCTGCACCATCCTGTGGTCCAGGTCTCTGACTGTAAACATGATGCCGCAGGCATTGTCCAGGGACAGCTCCATGGACAGCAGTGACAGGCTTCTTTTAACAAAGAGGGTCAAAAGAGCTATGGGGTCATACTCCGTATCTCCCACCATCACAGGCCTTCCGTCCTTGGCCGCAGATATAAGGCCGCTGACGGGAATAGCATCCGCATCCTCTATGTGGCGCTGTGCCTCCTTGCCGTAGAACCACTGGTTGACGTCCCTTCTCTTACACAGGATCGTAGGGATATTATAAAGTTCTGCTCCTGCCAGCACCGACAAGGTCTCCGGCATATCAGCGTCCAGTACAAGATAGCTTATCTGGGATACCTTCTCTCCCAGATCGTATCCCAGTACGAAGCGCCTTGAGTCAGAATTACCAAAAAGCATCTGTTATCATCCTTCCTCGCCGCCCTCTGTATCCAAGGCAGCAAATAACTTATCGCATATGTATTTCTTTTTGTAATACTCACCTATGAGACCGTCTACAGTGTCGTAGTCCTGCAGGGTCTCTCCTATCATGATGTCATTGATAAGGCTGAACCTTCCGGGGATCTGGCTTCCGACTATATCGCTCTTGGTGATGTTGCCGCTCTCTGTCAGTACCTCACCCTCATCGGTCTCCTCAGTTATGTAATACTGCATCTGTTCTCCAAAGAAGAGCACAAACTCTGCCACATTGATGCCCTCATACATCTGGCGCATCTCCATGACCTTGTACTCATCCCCGGGGTCGTCGTCCATCCTGTAATGAACCTTGCACAGCGTGCCGGGAGTGGTCCTGTACTCCAGCATTGTCTTATCTATGAACTGGACCATATCCGGAAGCAGTCCGGAATATTCCTGAAAGAACGGGAAGAACACTTCCCTGGCCATGAGCTGTCTGAGGAACACAGAAGCCACTTTCTCATTGACCTTCTCATCAGCCTTTCTATCTGTGGCATAGTACTTAAGATAGGCCAGATAGCACACCTCAGAAAGCGGCATGTTCTCCTGGGACAGCTTCTCAACTCTGTCAAAGACGAACCTGTCCACTACAGTGCCCCTGACAAAGCTGTCAAAGCAGCTCTGTGAAAGAAATGCCATCTCTATGTCGGCATTGGCTCCGCTTCTGACGTAGTTCTTGTATATCTCCATCTTCTCGCCGATGTAGGAGCCGCTGTAGAGCATCTGTACCAGGATCCTCTCACTGATACCATAGGTATCAAGACCAAAGGACTCCGCTGCCTTCCAGATATCCCTCATCTCCCTTACCGTCCCGTTGTAGTGGGTAAGGAGGAAGCTCAAAAGCTGTTCGTCATATTTGCCGGATCTGAAGGCATAGAAAGCTATCTCCAGCTCTTTAGCCTCAGGCTCAAAGGCTCCTCTGTCCAGAAGCCTTACACAGAGCCTTAGTATGATCTTGGGGTCGATCCCGTAGGTGCCGTAGGTCTTGACCCACTCCAGCGCCCTGTCATAAAGGCCGGAGAGGACCATAAGCTCCAGCATATCGCCTCTGCCCTTACTTGAAAGGTCCTTGGGATCTATCTTCATGAGATATTCCGTAAGCTGTCTGGTAAAGTCGTTGTCATAATAGAACCTCACCAGATTGCCGGCTATCTCATTCCTGCACTCCCTGCGCACAAAGGCAGACTCCGCCAGATCCTTGTATCTGCCCACATTGTCAAGATCAATGGTGTAGGCGTTCCTTCCAAGATCGCACAGGAACAGATCCAGGTTCTCCTTGCCCTTCTGGATATAGGGTATCGCATAGGCAGAGAGCTTGCCCGGCAGCATCAGCTTGGCTGTGGTATATGGAATGCTGGCAGCATAGCGGTTGTCATCATGGTCAGTCAGAAGAACTGCATAATCACTTCCATACAGAGGGACATAGGCAGAGCCGTCCACAACGGGGTAGCGCATGGCTCCCTCGCACTTGTCGTAGATGACACACACACTGCTGATCCTCTTGTCGTCTACTCTTATTTCAGAGGTATAAAGAACTGTCAGCACCTTGGAGGCATTGGATCCGTCCACCATCTGCCTGGTGAGCAGGTTCTTGTAGAGATACCCAAGGTCTCTGTTGATCCTGCCTTTATCCAGCTGTGTCATAAGGAACTTTTCTATCTGTGACACATAGGACTCATAGAGCTCAGGGTAATCCTGCCTGTGCTCATGTATATATCTGTACAGTATAGCATTCTTGTCATACTCAAGATCGCTCTGATAGGAGAAGTACATCAGGACCATCTTGTTGATATCACAGGGGAGAAGTCCGTTCTCATCAGTGTAGATGGACATCATGTAATACTCATAGAGCTTTGTAATCCTCAGCTCCCTCTCTACACCCTTCCTGTACCATTCAAAATCCTCCGGCTTTGTCCTCTCTCCCTTAATAAGGAGGGCCACGATTGCCTCAAGGACCTCATCGTTTTCTTTTACCTCATAGCAGCCCTTCAGTATGGTAAAGAGCCTCTTGTCAAAGCTTCTGAACCGGCTTCCAAGATGCACCACCTGATCGATGAGATTCAGGGATATGATCTGCCTGCGGGCTCCGTACATGAGTACATACAGCTCAAACTCCGAAAGCTTGGTCAGCATGGAGGGCTCTTCATTTAACAGATTCATGGCCTCAAGATAGATGATAGGGCTCCTGCAGCCATAGTTGAACTGCTGCTCCAGCATCATCCATTTGCCGGAACTGCTGATGGTATACTCCTCCGAGACATACAAAAGAAGCCAGGCGATACGCCAGTTGTCAGGATTTCTCTTAAAGATATCCTGAAGCTGCCCGGCAATGTCATTGATATAGGAATCCTCTCTGCTGCACAGGGTGGACAGATACAGATAATAGCTGTACAGAGTGTCCCCTCTGGCCTCCCGCGCCTCTGATGCCGCCTCGTCAAGGATTCTCCTGCCCTCGGCAACTCTTCCTGCAGTTATGTAGTACTGGGCTGTGTAAAGCCGTGTGGTCAGGTCTCTGTCATCGATGGCATTCATCCTTGAAATGATCTTGCCGGTCTCAGACAGCCATGCTCTTGAGGTTATCTTCTTGCAGCCAAAGTTCTCATAGACCTTTATCAGCTGCACCACAAGGCGCTTCATCTCCTGATAGTCCGCAGTCAGATGCTGTCCCTGTATCCTGACAGAGACGGTTACCGGCAGTATCACCTCAGTAAAGCTGTTAAAGAGCCTGATCCGCCCATAGTTGTTGCCCTCATGGAGCCTGTCGGTGCGAAGCTTTAGCCTGAGCCTTGCTGATGAGGACGCAAAATCATCATCAGAAAGCTCATATCTGTCCAGAGCGATAAAGTCCGCATCTATGCTGATATCAAGGTGGGTGTAACCCCATCCGTTTTTGGTAACGGTGATACCTTTTTCGGTAAAAGTGCCGTTATACTCTATATGAAGCTCCTGTGTATCCAGAATATAGGACACAGGCTGCTTTTTATTTATGGCAATGAGAAACTCCTCGACGTTCTGAACATTGTCGGGGTTCTCAGAAAGACCTCTGTATAGGCTCTCATACTGGGCATCATTGCCCTTAAAAACAGACAGAAACTCCCTGGAATAAAAAAGGTCCACAGCCTCATCCCAGTCTGTCTTGGCCAGATTGGCAAAATGGAACAGATTCTTGATATCACCAAGGCTTGAAGCTACCACATAAGCTCTGATGGTGACAACGAAAGGAAGAACATACTCTCCCTGATTGGATATGATCCTGAAATTCCCCTTAAGGACGTCCCCCTGGGACATCCCCTCTGAAGAAAAGATATAAGACACCTCATAGGGTGATCCCGAAAACTCCTGATTAAGTACCTCCATACGAAGGTCACTGGAAGTCACTCTTCCCTCCACAAGGGCGTTTTCAGGTCCGAATACAGTAAAAGAACCTTCGACATTTTCTCCCGGTCCCATGGACAGTTCAATCCTGGGCGTGGAAAAATCAAGGTTCCTTTGTGTATAAACATATTTTCCCTGAAGAAGCTGATCAATAATTTCTCTCACAATGCACCCCAAAAACTTTTCTATCCACATAGTATAACATAAAATCTCCGGATTGCGGGAATGCTATTAGAGTCTCAGGGCATCTATCGGCTTCATCTTGGCGGCCTTTCTTGCGGGATAGATGCCGAAGAAAAGACCTATCAGCACTGAAAACATTGCTGCCCCCAGAACCGAGGTGGGGGTAATGATAACATCAAAACCGATAAGGGTACATATCACATGGGCCAGTATCAGTCCAAGGATGATCCCCACTATTCCTCCAAGGAGGGTAAGGATAGCAGATTCAGCAAGGAACTGGGTCATGATGGCTCCGGTGCTGGCGCCGATGGACTTCCTTATGCCTATCTCCCTGGTGCGCTCCGTTACAGATACCAGCATGATGTTCATAACGCCGATACCGCCTACCACAAGGGATATTACCGACACCAGAATAAGGAAGGACTGGGCATATCCAAGTACAGAATCCAGCTCGTCCGCAAAGTCAGCCATACTGAAGGCATTTAGAGCCTTGCTTCCCCTGAGGCCGTGAGCATTGGTCAGGATTTCTTTGGCCTTATCCACAGATTCAGACAGGGTCGACTGGTCATCAAAGAGCATTAGCTGGGTAAATTCACTGACGTTATAGTCAAAGTCCGCACCTGCAGCAGTGTAGGGCATCTCAATCTGGCAGAAATAATCCTGCCCCTCCATAATGAAGGTATACATCTCATTCATATGGTCCCTGAGGCCAACCACCGTGTAGGTGGCGGTCTTGCCGTTTACCGTTATGTCTGTCTCAAGACCGATGGCATCCTCTGTTCCAAAGAGCTCTTTGGCGTCATCCAGAAGCATCACGCACACCCTTGCTCCGGATTCAACCTGCTGTTTGGTAAAATAGGAGCCCTTGACCACGCCATTGCTGAGGGCATTTTCATAAGCCTCTGAGCCTGCACTGATGGATGCCTCAAAGGTTCCCTTCCGGGCGGAAGCCTTGCCGTACAAGTTCATATTCGGGGAAATACCCTTTATATTTGGAAGATTATCCTCTATGAGGCGAAGGTCATCCTGGGTAAATCTCTCGGTGGTCTTGGAGGTATCAATGCTCAGACTTCCATAGTTGCCGGCAATGTCATTGAGCTGGTTGGTAACAAAGGCACTCATGCCGTTACCAAGGGCCACCACCGCAATAACCGCCGCGATACCTATGACGATACCCAGCATGGTCATGGCTGTCCTGTAACCATTTCCTATTATCTGTTTGATTGCACTTTTTAAATACTCTCCGATTTTACCCATAATTACTGCAGTACTGTAACCGCCATTCCCTCAGTGAGATTTGAAACATCAGAGGAGATCACCTGATCTCCGACGCTCAGTCCGTCAGTTATCTGAGCATCTGTGCTGGTCGAAATACCTATAGTTACATCTTTTCTTGTCACAAGGCCGTTTTCAAGGACATAGACATAATCTCCTGTGGAGTCTGTCTGTACCATCTCATAGGGAAGTACGATGGTATCATCTGCCTTCTGGGCATGTATCTTGTTATTGGCCTCAACTCCAAGGATTATGTCGGAGTCAGGATTTGTGACCTTGATAATGGTGTCAACGACTGCAACACCATTGGCATTTTTGGTTGCTGTTCCGGAAATCTTGGTGATCTCGCCCTCATAGGCCTTACCATTAATGGTTATGTCTACCAGCTCTCCAAGAGCTATCTTGGGAAGGTCACTCTTGGATACCTGGATTGAGATCTGGACATCATCAAGGTTTGCCATGGTAAGTATAGGAGAGCCGTTAGTTACAGTTGCTCCCTCGACAACACCTGCGGGAATATTGGTGATAACGCCGTTAAAGTCAGCCTTGATACCCTCTCTTGCCTCTTCGATCTTGGAAAGAGTATCACCCTGGGTCAGCTCTGTAGCTTCAAGCTGAGCCTTGGAGGACTGGGCTGTACCGCCGTTTATCAGGGATGCCTTTGCAGTCTGAAGATGGCTCTGCTCCTCCTGAAGATCCGTGATCTGCCTTCTCCAGGCCTGGATCTCCTCGTCGGTATTCAGAGCGTGCTGTACGTCCGTAAGTGACTGTGACACAGCCAGAGACATCTGTCTGTCGTGCTCAGTGGGCTCAGTATATTCTCCGTCCTCTTTGTTGCCGGATTCATTTCGGTAGATGTAATCCGTGTTGCCGTTTTCAAACAGCCCCTCCATAGTGTCATCAATTCCATTCTGGTTGATGTCCCTTAAGGTCTTCTGAAGGTCTGTGATGGTCTGATTGAGTCTGTTGGTCTTCTCAGTAATCTTGTAATTGATGGCATCGATCTCCTCTATGATGGCATCAAGCCTGTCATTGATCTGCTGGGGTGTCATGCCCTGGGCATACTTCCTGTCAGCAGCCGCAACTCCGGAATACAGAGCGCTGTAGCTGCCCTTCGCCTGGGTTATGGCAAGCTCTGCGCTCTTCTGAGCCAGATCCAGAGCCTCCTGGTCGTAGCTGCACAGAAGATCCCCTGCCTTTACCTTGTCTCCCACCTTGACCTCTATCGTGTCAATAGGCGCGGTAACATGGGAGAAATAGCTCTTAAGCTCTGCGCTCTCAACGGTTCCGGACACCGACAGTATATTCTCGATGCTGCCAAGAGCGACCTCATGAGTCTCCACAGTGACAATGTTGTTTTTGGAGCCGGTGATCCTTCCAACTACGATTCCGGCTATCACAAGTGCCGCCAGTCCGATAAAGACATATCTCTTTTTGAATCTCTTTTTCTTTTTGGGAGTATCAGAAAGATCTACACTGTTGTCCTCATCGTATATCTCCACCTGATCTCCTGTTGTCTCCTTGATCTCTCCAAGATCCTTTACATTGAGATTCGCCTGTTCCACGGGCTTATCTGCCACAGGAGCTGCGCTGTTTGTAGTGCTGTTTTGTTTCTCCTGCAGCTCTTTGTTCTTCTCTTTAGACATTGATAATTCCTCCGCTGTTCTTTCTTAAATCTCGTCCTTGTAGTCGGGGTTCATGATATCGCTCTGTATCATACCGTCGGATATAGTGATGATCCGCTTTGCCTGTTTGGCAATTCCGGGATCATGGGTGATTATGATAACCGTCCTGCCCTCATAGTAGAGCCTCTTGATGATCCTTATGATTTCTTTGGTGGATGCAGTGTCCAGGTTACCTGTAGGCTCATCCGCTAAAAGAATGGGAGGCGCCTGGGCAATGGCTCTGGCAATGGCAACTCTCTGCTGCTGACCGCCGGACATCTCATTGGGCCTGTGGGTCTTTCTCTTTTCAAGTCCCACGCTGTTAAGAGCCGCATTGGCAAGCCTGTCTCTCTCTTTTTTGCCAACCCCTCTGTAAATAAGAGGAAGCTCCACATTTTCCAGCGCAGTAAGTGAAGGTATCAGGTTGAAGCCCTGGAAGATAAACCCGATCTCCCTGTTCCTGACCTCCGACTGCTCATCATCCGTCATATGTGACACATCCTGGCCGTGCAAAAAGTACTTGCCGCTCGTGGGTGTATCAAGGCACCCAAGCATGTTCATAAGTGTAGATTTGCCGGAACCGGACTGTCCGATTATAGCCACAAACTCGCCCTCTCCTATGGTGAGAGAAACGTGGTTAAGGGCTCTGACTTCGTTTTCACCGGGATTGTATATCTTGCATACATCCTTTATCTCAACCAGCTTTTTCATAAATATTCCTCAGATCCATTAATCATAAACAAAGGGGCTTAAGCCTCAGCCCCTTTTGTCAGCATACATTGTACGCAACTTACCTAATACTATATGACATTTCCTGCACAAAATAAAGAAAAAAGTTTTTACAGCTGCTGCCTTTCTACCAGCTCGGAAAAATAGCCCTTCCTGTCCATGAGTTCCTTGTAGTTGCCCTCCTCAATGATCCTGCCGTTGTCCATAACAAGGATCCTGTCGCAGTTCTTGATGGTGGAGAGCCTGTGTGCTATCACGATCCTGGTGCACTTAAGGCCGTCAAGGGCTTCGGATATCTGCTTCTGGGTTATGTTGTCAAGAGCACTGGTGGCCTCATCGAATATAAGTATCTTGGGCTTGGGTGCCACTGCCCTGGCTATAAGGAGTCTCTGCTTCTGACCACCGGAGATTCCACCCTGACCCTCGGAGATGATGGTATTCATCCCCATGGGCATTGCCCTGATATCATCGGCAATTCCTGCCAGCTCAGCAGCTTCCCAGGCCTGATCCATAGTGAGCTTCTCTGAAGCTATGGCGATATTCTGGAAGATGTTGCCGTAAAAGAGCTTGCCGTCCTGGATAACAGAACCGATCTTGCGTCTAAGGGACTTGAGGTCGATTCTCTCAATGTCCTTGCCGTCGTAGAAAACAACGCCCTTTTCAGGTTTTTCAAAGCCCAGAAGAAGCCTTACCAGCGTGGACTTGCCACACCCTGTCTTTCCGACAATGGCCACATACTCTCCGGGTCTTATCTTAAGAGAAAAATTCTCAAGTACGTAGGGGCTCATCTCCGAGTATCTGAAATAAACTCCGCCCAGCTCGATTCCACCGGCTATTCTGGTGGCTATGTCCTTCTTAAGAGTCTTCTCAGGCTGTGACTTAAGAATAGGCTCTGCCATGTCAAGGACAGGCTTTATCTTGGCCACGGATACCGAAGCTGCAGTAAGCGCCGAGAAAGCCGCAAACATGGCGCCATAAGCAATATTAAAGGCAAAATATTCAGAGGTGGTCACACCTGTATTAACCGCAACACCATAGAGCACCACAGTGCCTATAAGAGCTATTCCCGTATTTATAACAGTACTTATCTTTAAGAAGAAGGGCGGGTTGTACAAAAGAGCCGCTCCCTCCGCATAGTGATTGGCCCATCTGGAGAACACTCTTTTCTCCGCACCGGCAAGCTTTATCTTCTGTATCCCGCCGATGACAGCATATGTAAGACCGGTCTCCTGAGCCACCAGCTCCATTCTCTTCCTGGAGAGTCTGGTCTGCATTATGGTGGATATAGTTGAGAAAACCACAGTGGCCAGCATTATCACAACGGAAGGCACCACCAGTCCGGGGGCAAACCTGAATATCTGAGTCACATATACCAGGGATATCAGGGAAGTAAAGCCCAGAGAAAAGACATCCTCTATGATTATCTGGCAGATAAGATTGATACTGGAGGATCTGCTGGATAGCTCACCGGCGCTGTACTTTCTGAAAAACGGCACCGGCAGGGTCAGTATTCTCTGCATAACAGCCTGCTCCACAGGAATAGTCACCTTCCACTTTATCTTCTGCAAAAGTGCAGTCTGCACTGCATCCATGAATCCGGAGACGATGGTAGCCACAGTTATCACTGTCATCAGTGCCATGAAAAGAGTGTATTTATGCTCATCAAGGACAGTACCTGCCATTTTTTCGGATGCTGCAGGGATTATCATGGACACCAGTACCGCAAGGATCGCAACCGCCGCAAAGCAGCCATAGTCCTCGTAGTTAAGCCTTTTCTTCATATAATTAAGAAGGTCCGGGATCCCCAGCTCTTTAAGCGGAAGCGGCTCATAGAAAGCCACGGCATCATCAGTAAAAAGAGCCGCAGTCTTTTTATTGATCGATGTCTTCCTGCCTGTATCCGGATCATAATAGTAATAGCCCGCAAAGCCCTTCGGGAAAAGAGCTATCGGCATATTGTCTTCCTTAAAAAATCCGATTATGGGGCCAAAGCAGTCAGTAAACCATCCCTCATTAAGCTTGATGTTGGCCTTCATGATACCGACGCTGCCTGCGGCATATTCGATCTGATCCAGAGGCTCATTGATACCGAAGGGAATCTCCACCCTTGGATAATTGTAGTAATAGAACACCTCGTCTATGGCATTCTTAACACTGGTCCTCTTGTCCCGCTTTTTGGCAGGCTCACCCAGAACCTTATGTGCAATATTGTCATAAGAGTCCCTGAATAATTCGTCATCCAGTCTTTTTCTTTGTCTAATCTGTTCGTCAAACCAGCCCAATTGTTCGCTCCTAATTATTGTCAGTCATTTGTAACCAGTGATCTGTAATATCCGTCCAGCTTTATCAGCTCCTCATGGGTTCCTCTCTCAACGATGGAACCCTTGTCAAGGACGATGATCTCATCGCAGTCCCTGATGGTAGAGAGCCTGTGAGCAATGATGATAAGTGTTATTCCCCTGTCCTTGATGGCTTTTACAAGCTCATACTCCGTCTTGGCATCAAGGGCACTGGTGGCCTCGTCCAGAATGACCACAGAAGGATCCATGGCCAGGACTCTGGCGATCTCAAGACGCTGTCTCTGACCTCCCGATAGGTCTTTACCTCCTTCAGAGAGCTTGAACTGATAGCCTCCGGGCTTGGCGATGATGTCATCATGTATCTGTGCATCCCTTGCCGCCATTATCATCTCAAAATTCTCAATGGACTCATCCCACATCTTTATGTTGTTCTCTATGGTATCCTCAAACAGAATGATATCCTGATCCACCACCGCCACAGAACCGGTAAAAGTGCTCCTGTCAATCTGAGGGATTGTCATGCCGTCAAAGAGTATCTCCCCGCTCCAGGGCTTATAAAGACCTGATATAAGCTTTGACATGGTTGATTTGCCGCAGCCGCTTCCGCCCACAATGGCAACTCTTTTGCCCTGGGTAAGTGACATAGAAAAGTCCTTGATAAAGGGTTCATCCAGGATCGAATATCCAAAGGTGACATTTTTTATCTCCACATTGCCTGAGAGCTTTCTGAACTCGTGGCTGTCGTCATCCTCCCTATCAGCGTAGTCATCAGTCCTGTACTGCATGACATCTTCCACACGCTCAATCTCAGTCCTCATCTCCATAAGAGTCTGTCCCGTATTGGTCAGGGTTGAAGCAGGACCCATAAAGGAAGCAAGAATTCCCTGGAAGGCAGTGATCATACCGATGGTAAATTTCCCGTTCATGGCCAGAAATACACCGGCAAACATGATGCAGTGATTAGCCAGCTTGGTCAGGATCACCGGAACAGCTTCCCAGTAGATGCTGCCTCTCATGAACTGCACTTCTTTTTCATCCACCTTGGCCTTTAATTCCAGCCAGCCCTCAAAAAAGCCGTTCTCCGCTCCGCTGGCCTTTATGGTCTCGATCATACTGATGCCGGACAGGGTTGTGGTGGAGAGCTTACCCATATCGATCATCATTCCTCTTGTTACATTGATCCTGTGGTCAGCTATGATCTTGGAGATAAAAAGGTTGATGACAACCGTGGTGACACCAAGAATGGTGAGAGGTACCGAATACCTGATAAGTACCACCAGGTAAAAGAACATCATGCAGGCATTCATGCACAGAGGTGCAAAGGTATTGACCATGGTCTGGGCTATCTCCTCGTTGGTGCTCTGCCTCATCATGATGTCTCCGGACATTCTCTGTGAAAAGAACTCCATAGGAAGCTTTAATACCTTCCACATAAAGGAGGTACTTCCGTTAATAGCCAGTTTTCCGTCAATTTTCAGGGAATATACTGCCTGTATCCAGGATACGATTATCTGCAGCACAGCAAGAAGTCCCATTATAAACAAGAAGGACGCGGCTCCGATGTCGTCTCCCGAAGAAAGGATCTGATCCATAAAGTATTCGGACAAAAAGGGATTGACCACTGTGAAGGCATAGGCAAAGATGCTCATTACCAGGGTAAAAATAAGTGCTCCCTTGGCATCCTTAAGTCTTTTGGCCGCAAATTCAAAGATACTCTTTCTCTTTCCATCTGCCACAAATTCTTCCGTGGCCTCAAAAAACAGCGCAATGCCGGTAAAGCCCTTCTCGAACTCATCAATGCTCATTGCCACAGATCCTCTGGCGGGATCGTTGACATAGGCCTTATTCCCCTTAAATCCGTCAAGTACCACGAAGTGATTGTACTCCCAGTGGATCACACAGGGGAAAATGCCCTTTTCCCTGAGGGAAGAGAGCTCCAGCTTGTAGCCGTTGGCAGTAAGACCATATTTTCTCGCTGCCCTGATAATATTCCTTGCATTGGAGCCGTCCCTTGAAACTCCGCAGTCCAGGCGGACCTGCTCAAGGGCGACCCATTTGCCATAGTATGCCAGTATCATGTCCAGGCAGGCAGCTCCGCACTCAAGAGCCTCCATCTGCATAACTACAGGCACCTTGGCGACGCCGTTTGAAACCGGTTTTTTCTTAACCATTTAGTCTGTCCTTCTTAAGATAAGCATAAATTCACATTATTAAGTCAATTATATCACATATTATTATCTGTCATAAAAAATAATCCCGAAGCCCCGGGACAAGATATTGTGTTTAATCATCTTTTGATATACTATATTATGTATATGATTGCAAAATCCAAATAAGGAAGGAATTAAGGCATGAAATCACCGGCTCAGATTGCGGCAGCCTATGAGGCTGCAGGTACCTCGAAAACCAAGCTTTCTTTTTCCAAGACTTTCCTGCTGGGAGTCATGGCAGGGGCCTTCATAGCGCTGGGAGGTCTCGGGAGTCAGATCGCATCGGTATGCGCCCCGGACGCCTCAAGTGCCAGGGTCATAAGCTCCGTGGTATTTCCCATCGGCCTTTTCATGGTGCTTGTGGGAGGAGCAGAGCTCTTTACCGGAAACTGCCTCATAATCATTCCTGTCCTTTCAGGAAAAGCTACCCTAAAGGGCATGCTAAGGAACTGGGGAATTGTCTATCTCGGGAACATGGTGGGGGGCCTATTGATAGCGCTTCTTGCCAACTTCTCCCACACCTATTCCTTTGCCGGCGGCGCCCTTGCCGAGACAGTTGTGAACACTGCCCTAGCAAAATCCGGCATCTCCTTTACAGATGGCCTTCTGAAAGGTATCCTGTGCAACATTCTGGTGTGCATGGCAGTCTGGTGTTCCTTTGCCGCAGAAGAGGCTGCCGGCAAGGTACTTACCCTGTGGCTTCCCGTTATGCTCTTTATCATTGGCGGCTTTGAGCACTGCGTAGCCAACATGTACTTCATTCCCGCAGGAATGATAGCGTCAGCCCTCTATGGCATACCAGCCCAGGGACTTAGTCTGTTCGGTTTTTTCATCACAAACCTCATTCCCGTCACCATAGGCAACATCATAGGGGGAAGCCTCTGTGTGGGCGCCGCTTATTATCTGGCATACCTCAAAAGCTGAGCATGCACATAGCCAAATCTCCTGACATCAAAAGACCCGCTCCAGAGCTCCGGAGCGGGTCTTTTTTAATAATACATACTTTTTTGTACTTTCTACTCCGTCAGGAATTAGATAAAAGCATTCCTCCTCTTGTGGCCTATCCGCTTTGCGAGGTCCCTTCGAGCTTAGCGGTAGGCTACGCTGGAAATCGAGATGAGGTTTTTTCGAATCCGATTTTCAGTGCACATTCATAGGTTGGTGCTTGGGATGCCCCACTAGACTCGACAGTACCTCGTCAAGTGGTCACCCATGGCTCGCACTAGGCTCTGAAAAACATCGCCAAGTGCTCTGCTCAAAGTGCCGGCCACCGCAAAGGGCCTGCGAGAGAGGAACTGCTTTTATCTAATTCCTGACTCATTCAAACTCTAGAAATTTACAAATCATATATGAAATATGCTTCAATACATAAGGGCTGGGCATTGAC